>Ga0116170_10000102_pt1 | contig 82415 bp, 78 predicted proteins | sample AD_JPNHW1_MetaG_FD_89797 | JGI IMG/M metagenome (GOLD analysis project Ga0116170, IMG submission 89797) | Active sludge microbial communities of municipal wastewater-treating anaerobic digesters from Japan - AD_JPNHW1_MetaG | ecosystem: Engineered > Bioreactor > Anaerobic > Digestate | place... | reverse complement strand
TCGTTGGAGTTTCGCTCTATTGGTTTTATAGAAACGGTGCCCAACTCCAACTCATTGCCGTGTAAATTTTGCTTCGCAAAATTTGACACATTCGTTGGAGTTTCGCTCTATTGGTTTTATAGAGGTGCTCAAAATAAAAATCCCCGAAGATACACCTTCGGGGATAGAATACAACCTCTTTAATCTTCTCTCATCTGGACTGTTCCTTCAAAATGCTGTGGCAATATTTTGAAGGGCCATCGGCTCCGGAATACTACCGGATCAACCCGTTGGAATATCTGCACGGGCTCGTGGGCTTTACCACCGGTCAGGAATTACACCTTTCCCCGAAGATTACTGTACAAATATACCACAAAAAGCGCACTTGTCAAAGCAAAAATCCGCATTATAATACTTCTCATGAACGCACACATTGCAGCAATCCATTATCTGTTAACCCACCGGGGAGGAACCGTTGCCGTAGCTGAATCGTGCACCGGAGGACTTCTTGCAAAACTCTTGACCGACACGCCGGGCAGCTCAAAATATTTTGTGCTCGGCGTAGTAGCCTACAGCAACAAAGCTAAAAATACAATTCTGAGCATCCCTGTTGAAATTATTGAAAAATACGGCGCTGTTTCATTGGAAACGGCAAAACGCATGGCGGAAGGAATACGCACGCTTGCACAATCAACCTATGGCATCGGTATCACCGGCATCGCCGGACCAAGCGGCACAATCCCGGGGAAACCGGTTGGCACCGTCTGCATAGCGGCATGCAGTCACCATACGCTTGTATGCCGCCAATTCCATTTCAAAGGATCCCGGCAAAAAATCAGGGAACTTGCCTGTCTGCAAGCATTAGCAATACTCAAAAAGGTAATCGGATGAGAGCATTTATCGCACTTGACCTTCCCGAAGAAGCGCACAAGAATCTCCTCAAACTCCAGGATATTCTAAAAGCAAGCGGCGCTGATGTTAAATGGGTTGAACCAAAGAATATCCATTTAACGCTTAAATTCCTGGGAGATATCGACGATAAAACCGGATCAGATATAACTGCAGGGCTCCAAAAAATTGCTGCCGGACACAATACGTTTATCATGCGCACCAAAGAACTGGGGGTTTTTCCGAAACCGACTTTCCCTCGCGTTATCTGGGTAGGCATTGGTACGGGGGATTCTGAAACCCGGGATCTGGCTGCGCGCGTCGAAGAAGCTGCAATAAAACTCGGGATCCCCGCTGAAGAAAAACCGTTTTCCACGCATATTACGCTCGGCAGAGTCCGCTCGCACAAGAATATCGAAAAGCTCCTGCATGCCATAACCAACGCCAGCGCTCTGACAGCAACATATCCGCAGGAATTTCCCGTCTCAAAAATTACCCTCTATAAAAGCACTCTCTCTCCGCAAGGTCCGATCTACGAGGAACTTTTTTCAGCACCTCTTCAAAAATAAAAACATTGGTTCATAGATTGTTTTCCGCCGGAGGCGCGGTAGTCACGTTAGATTGCCTGCCTGCTGCAGGCAGGTCACGTCGCCTTGCAACAATACTATCGGGCTCCTGGCAATAACTGTCAGTAACGGTTCAATACTTCGGAAATCTTGTTTTATACTACGCGCCCGTACCTGAAGAAACTCGATCTACCTGTCCGCCATGTTTTGTGGCGGAAACTATCAACAATAAACTATAAACCAAAAATATGGGATTATTTTAAACGATGGATAAAGCAAGGATACAACGAAGAACGAGGTTGGCATAAATACCCGCAACAATATCATCCCCCATGATGCCAAAACTGCCATGGCAATACTGGATTTTCCCGGCAGGATATGGTTTGGTCGTATCTAAGATCCGAAAAAGGATAAAACCGAGGAATACGGCTTTTAAAGACAACGGAATGGCAATAAGCGTGATCAGGATACCCGCCACTTCGTCAATAACAACGACACTCGGATCTTTCTTGTGGATGAGTTTTTCCATGCGGCCGCTTACCGCAAAACCGATACTGGCAACAACCACAAGGGTCGCACACTGCAGAACAATATCATGCCTCACCGCATACCAAAGCGCCAATCCACCGAGGCTGCCGAACGTGCCGGGAATAAACGGCGCATATCCCAGGCCAAAAAAGGAACTCAGCATTCTTACGAAGAAACGACCCGGCATCAATAACCTTTAGAGTTTGGCGACGATCTTACGGTTATCCCACAAATAGGATAATCCCGAATACAACGTGAGCCCAACGGTAATAATCATCAGAATATAAATACCCTGCGAAAAGAATTTCTCCCAATCAGGATTCCAGGTGAAGAAGGTAAGCATCGTTTCCTTCAAGACAATAAAACCAAGAATAAAGAAAATAACCATCATCTGTGAAACAGTCTTATGTTTGCCGGCCTTAGCCGCGGAAAGGACCTTCCCCTTGGACAACGCAAAAAGCCGCAGCGAAGTAATAAGAAACTCCCGGGAAATAATAATAACGAACATCCAGGCCTCAATGATCTGCATTTGCACAAAGGCGGCAAAAGCGGCAATCACAAGGATCTTATCGGCAATAGGATCCATCAGTCTTCCGAAATCCGTGATAAGATTAAGTTTTTTGGCGATTTTACCGTCAAGATAATCGGAAAGAGCCGCTATGATAAACAAAATCAATGCGGTCAGCTTTGCCCAAAAACCGTGACAGAATAAAAAGAACATAAATACAAAGGTAAGGAAGATCCGTAGCATAGTCAATCTATTTGCGATATTCATCTGTTCAACGCCTTTCCGACAAGGTCATACTCCAATGTATCATGAATGGTTACGGGAAGTATATCACCGATTTTCAATTTTCTATCTGAAGAGACATAAACGCATCCGTCAACTTCGGGCGCATCAAACTGACTGCGGCCGATATAACCGCCGTCCTCTTCTTCTTCAATCATAACATCGAGCGTCGCACCTAAAAATCGTGCATTGACTTCCCGCGCGATATCCTGTTGTACCGCCATAACCTCATTCAGGCGCGCAGCCTTGATCGCATGAGGCACCTGGTGCTCAAACGAATACGCAGGCGTCCCCTCCTCGCGGGAATACATGAATGCGCCCAAACGTTCAAAACGCATCTCTTTTATAAAATCAAGCAGATCGTGGAACTCCGCATCAGTTTCAGAGGGAAATCCAACGATGCACGAAGTACGGATTGCCACTCCGGGCATTTTCTTACGAACGTTCTCAATCAAAAGGCGAATTTGTTTCTCGTTCGTGCGACGGTTCATAAGCCTGATGATACGGTCATTACTATGCTGGATAGGCAGATCAATATATTTACACACCCGCCCGTCGCTAGCCATGATATCCAGGAGTTCATTAACCACCGATCCAGGATACAAATACAAAAGTCTAATCCAAGGGATGTCCGGGGTAACCTTCAGAATCTTTTTTAAAAGATCCGGCAAGCGGAATTTATCATACCGCTCAAAACCATATCCGGTAATGTCCTGGCCGATTATGTTTAATTCTTGTATACCGCTATCATTAAGCCGTGACGCCTCAGCAAGAACTAACTTCCGGTCAAGAGTAACGAATTTCCCTTTCAAATGCGGGATTACGCAATAACTGCAATAATGAACGCACCCTTCGCAAATCTTTAAATACGCGTAATGCGACGGAGTAATCGGATACGAATCGCGATACGCCTCAAGTGAAATGCGTCCGACAACCGCGTCAACTTCCGGCAATTCCTTGGCAAGCTCTAAACCATACCGCTGAGCAAGGCATCCGCTGACAATTATCTTGCGGATTCTGCCCTCCTTTTTAAGCTCGATTAAATCAAGAATCGCATCGATTGATTCTTTCTTGGCGTCTTCTATAAAAGAACACGTGTTCACGATTGCCACATCTGCTTTGGCAATATCAACAATTCTATACCTCTTTAAACTTAACCGCCCCAGTATCCGCTCGGAATCAACCAGATTGCGCGGACACCCTAAACTTAAAATCCCGACTGTTACTTTCCCGGCCATTAAGGAATATTTAAACCGTCTTTGGTAATAACAATGTTCTTGATCGCCTGTTTACGGCGGCCAAGCTGCTGAATCGGTTTACCATTGACTTCAAGAACAACTGCCCCCGCGTTACCAAGCGAAAGCTCGATTTTTTCTTTGGCAGTCCAGGTCTCAAAACGGTTTTTCTTTAACGTGCTCTGAAAAACAGTATGCCCGTCCTGCTTCAACTGAATATAGCAATCTTCTTTGGCACGAATCACCAAACGGATACTCTGTGCAACCGACTGACGCACCACATTCTGATCCGCAGGTTTTGCCGATACCACGGCGGGTGACTGAGGACCCTGCTGCTTCAATACTTTTTCCTGCGCATACGACTTCAATCTCGTTTCAACAGCGACCGGGGTACTACGTTTACGCGACTCAAAATATGAGCTGATTCCCCCGACGATCGCCTTCATAATATTAAAAACCACAATAAGCGCAATAATAAGCGCGACGATCGCGGCAATCGCACCGAACGGTATTCTTCGAGCGTTAATTTTCCGGGGTCCCGGCTTTGAAGGACGTTTCATTTTCGTGATTTTTTCCTCAGCCGGCTCCTCTTCGGGGATATACGAACGTTTGATCGTATCCTTAAAATCAGGGATATAGTCGGTCGGATTAACGCCCAAGAACCCGCAATAAATTTTCAAGAAACCCTTTAAATAAACCGGACTGATATTCACCAGATTATCTTCTTCAATAGCCTGTAAGATATTAACGTGAATCTTTGTTTTGCGATGCGCATCTTCCAAGCTGATTCCTTTAGAAAGACGGATCTCTTTTAATTTTGCGCCATACACATGCATATGCTCATCCTTCATTTTTATTCAAAACACTGTTCCGGATCCATGCATCCCGATCAATAACGATCCGCCGCGGCTTGCTTCCTTCAAAAGGTCCGACAATACCTTCGGCCTCCATGGCATCAATAAGGCGTGCTGCGCGTGTATGCGAGAGCCTCATCTTACGCTGCAAGATTGAAACCGATGCCTGATTGCTCTCAAGGACAACCCGCACCGCTTCATCATACAGTTCATCTTTTTCCCCGGTCTCTCCTTGAGCCGACTTTTGTTGTTCCTCAAGGATAGCATCATTATACACCGGTTGCGCCTGCGCTTTAATAAAATCAACAAGCGCCTCAATCTCCCGGTCTTTAACCCATGCCCCCTGTGCACGCGTTAATTTCTCGTCACCGGGGTTCATAAAAAGAAGGTCGCCTTTTCCAAGCAGTTTATCCGCGCCATTGGCATCAAGCACCGTGCGTGAATCAACTTTGGAAGCAACCTTAAAAGAGATACGAGCCGGGAAATTCGCTTTAATAACACCCGTAATAACATCCACTGACGGGCGCTGCGTTGCCATGATCAAATGAATACCGACAGCGCGGGCAAGCTGCGCCAGACGGGTGATCGCACTTTCGATCTGATCGCGGGAAACCATCATAAGATCAGCCATCTCGTCAATAACAACAACGATATACGGAAGTTTATCTTTCTCGCGTTTCTGATTATACTGGGTAATATTACGCGCCACCGCCTGCTGCAGAAGATCATACCGCTCCTGCATTTCATTGACAACCCAGCCAAGCGCGGCAGACGCTTTCTTGGCATCAGTTACGACCGGACAAATCAAATGCGGCAAGCCGTTATAATGGGCCATCTCGACTTTTTTAGGATCTACCATCAAGAGCTTTAATTCATTCGGAGAATTACGCATCAAAAGCGACATAATAAGCGTATTAATGCACACCGTCTTACCGGAACCGGTTGTACCGGCAACCAGCAAATGCGGCATATCGCCGAGATCCGCGACAACCGGATGCCCGGCAATATCTTTACCCATAGCAAGGGTCAATTTCGACTTGGACGAGGTAAACTCCTCCGAAGCCAAAACATCTTTTAAATAAACCGAAACACTATGTGAATTCGGGACTTCCACGCCAACGCGCGCCTTGCCGGGAATAGGAGCGATGATACGTACTGATTGCGCTTTCATGGCAAGTGCCAGGTCATCTTCAAATGACACGATACGAGCTACTTTAACACCGGGTGCAGGCTCCAATTCATAGCGGGTAATAACCGGACCGCGTTCAATATCCGTAACCTTGACGGAAATACCAAAATCGGAAAAAGTCTCTTCGAGAACACGGGCATTCCCCTCAAGATCTTCAGCAACCTGTTTCACCGCCGGGGCATCTTCCAGTAAATCAATCGTCGGAAGACGGTAATCGCCGATATTAACCTCTTTCGGGCGCTCTTTCGGTTTCGGTTTTTCTTCAGCATTTTTTTCTTTCAGGTGATCTTTAATCTGAATCCGCGGCTTCTCTTCTTCCATACCAGGCTTATGCACCGCTTCCTGAATTTTAGCTTTCATCTGCGCCATTAAAGATATTTTTTCCTGCTTCGGCTCCTGATCCTCTTTTGGCTGACGGCGATTAAAGGGCTTTCCTCCAGTACGTCCTAATCCGCTCAAAGGCTCGGCCATATCTTTGACTTTACTGGTCGCATGCATTAACAGTGTCGAGATCAGAACTTCAGTAACTAAGGCTAATGACAGAAGGATCAGTGTCACGAAAACAATGAATCCTCCGAGTTTTCCAAAATACGTCGACACAAATGTCGAAATAGCATATCCGAGAATACCGCCGTATGAAAACGACAACGCATTATTGGAACTATTAAACATCCCGACAAGAGAACTGACGGACACGATAAGAACTAAGAGGCCAACCATGCGGGGAACGCGCAAATCAGGAATGTCGTGCCGGAAAATTCGGACACCCAGGAAAAGAATGAAAACCGGGATAAGGTATCCAGCCCAGCCAAAAAGAAAAAGAATTGCTCCGGCAAAATACGCACCGAACGTACGAATCCAGTTATGTGCGGGAAAATTCGGGTGTGAGGTGTAAAACGATAAATCAAACGGGTCAAATGAAACGAGGCTGGCCAGAACAATCAGGCCAGCCGCAATAAGGATTACTCCTTTAATTTCATTTAAGCGTCTTTCTTTCACTTTGCAGGTGCAGAATCGTCTTCGGCTTGTTTCTTACTTAGATTAACCCTTCCCAATTCATCGACACCTACGACTTTAACATTAAACGTATCGCCGACTTTAACGATACTTTCAACTTCTTTGACATAGGTTTTGGAAAGCTCAGAAACATGCACGAGGCCTTCTTTGCCGGGTGCAATCTCAACAAACGCCCCGAATTTCATCAGGCGAGTGACTTTCCCGGGATAAATACGGCCGACTTCAACTTCATCAGTAAGTGCTCTAATCATCCGAATAGCATCTTGCGAACGGAAAGCTTCAATACTGGAAACAAAAACCGTTCCGTCGTCTTGAATATCAATACTTGCGCCAGTCTGAGCGATAATTTTCTTAATAGTTTTACCGCCTGGCCCGATTAATCCTCCGATTTTCTCGGGATTAATTTTAATAACTTCAATACGCGGCGCATAGCTCGAAAGTTCTGCGCGCGGTCCGGCAATCGCTTCATGCATTTTACCGAGTACAAATATTCTTCCTTCTTTGGCCTGTTCAACGATTTTACGGCACAGATCAAGGTCAATTCCGTCAATCTTAAGGTCGACCTGCACCGCCGTTATACCTTTGGCAGTCCCGGCAACCTTAAAATCCATATCACCTAAATGATCCTCAATCCCGGCAATATCGGTCAGGATTAACGCCTTATCGCCTTCTTTAATAAGCCCCATAGCCATACCGGCAACAGGCGCCTTAATAGGAACTCCGGCGTCCATTAAAGACAATGTGGCAGAACAAACCGTTGCCATACTTGACGAACCGTTCGACTCCAGGATTTCAGAGACGACTCGCACAGTATACGGAAACTCTTCTTTTTTCGGCATCACCGCTAAAAGCGCCTTCTCAGCCAATGCACCATGGCCAATCTCACGGCGGCCGGCTCCCCGCATCGGACCCGTCTCTCCGACAGAAAATGGCGGGAAGTTATAATGCAGCATAAATGTTTTTGTCTTTTCTCCCTCAAGCGCTTCAACCATCTGCTCATCATCGCCTGAACCAAGCGTGGTAACCGCCATACTCTGCGTTTGCCCACGGGTAAAAAGACTTGAGCCATGCGTTCTCGGCAGGAAAGGGACTTCACAGGTAATTGTACGGACTTCCTTGAATCCTCTACCGTCAACGCGGACATTTGCATTCAAGATTCTTTCGCGTACACACTTTTTCTCAACTTCATACAAAGCATTTTTGATATCAGCCTCTTCATACCCTTCGGAAACCAATTTTTCTTTGATTTCACGGGCTAAGATATCGACCGCTTCTTCGCGATCATCTTTTTTGGTAAGCTTGAACACTTCATTTAATCTATCGAGTGCCAGTTCCTGGACTTTCGCAAATAACTCAGGCGGAACAGTCTTCATAGGAACGCCTGCTTTCGGCTTGCCGAACTGTTGAGCAAAATCATCCTGCGCATCAAGGATAACCTGCACATTTTCATACCCGAATTTCAAAGCCTCTTGAAAGATATCCTCGGATACTTCTTTTGATTTAGCCTCAAGCATCATCACACCCTTGCGGTTAACAACTAACACAACATCTAAATCAGCCGCATCAAGTTCTGCATAGGTAGGATTCAAAATGAATTTCCCGTCAACGCGGCCAACCCTACAGCATGCCACCGGCCCTGAAAACGGAATATCGGAAATTGCCAGGGCAAACGCAGCACCGTTAACAGCCATAATGTCGGGGTCATTTTCTCCGTCGCTTGAAAGGACCAAAGCAACGATTTGAACATCATTGAGGAATCCATTGGGAAACAACGGACGTATGGGACGGTCTATAAGGCGTGCAGTAAGAATTTCACTTTCAGAAGGTCTTCCTTCGCGTTTAAAAAATCCACCGGGGATCCTGCCGGCAGCATAGGTTTTTTCCTGATAATCGACCATAAGAGGGAAAAAACCCTGGCCTACTTTAGGTTCCTTAGACATGCAGGCGGTAACCAAAACAACCGTGCCGCCGTACTGGACCGTCACTGAACCATTCGCCTGCTTCGCAACTTTTCCGGTTTCAACAACAATATCATTCCTTCCAAAACGTGTATTCATTACACAACCTTTCTCTTCTTTTTCTCTTCTTCCCTTTTACCTAATATATATAATACGAACACGCACTTATTTACGGAGGCTAAGCTTCTCAAGAATTGCTTCATATTTCTTAATATCTTTCTTCTTGAGATAATTCAGCAACCTGCGGCGCTTACCAACCATACTTAAGAGCCCACGGCGAGAATTATGATCTTTATTGTGAGATTTAAAGTGGCCGCTTAAATTATTGATCCGTTCGGTCAAAAGTGCAATCTGCACCTCGGTCGAACCGGTATCCTGCGTATGCGTTTTATAATCTTCAATTACTTTCTTTTTCATTTCCTTTACGAGAACCAACGTAGTCACCTCCTTTTACAATGTGAGTCAATATTATATCGTATGTTACCGATGTCTTCAAGCAAATAAATTCGAAATTACCTGTCAGGAAAGGGATTCTGAAACGCCTCGGGAGGGAATGCATATGCAGTTCCTACTTCCTTACAGCTTTGGTAGAGTGAGTATAACAAAAAAATCGTATTTTGCAAGATAATTATTGTATAATAAGCTTTCAAAGGAGCCCTATGGAAAAAGGACCTTCACGTATACTCGTAGTTGATAATGAACCGGATATTGTCGAAACCCTTTCGCTCTACTTGCGGTCAAAAGGATTCCTTGTCAAAGAATCCTTGAGCGGGAAAGAAGCGATCAAGATCATGCAAACCGAACGCTTCGATATTATCCTGCTCGATATTCTCATGCCGGAGTTTCGAGGAACAGAAGTCGCCAAAATCGTCCGCCACACATTTCCAACCACGCAAATTATCGTTATAACCGCTTTCCCCGATGAAGGAGCGGGTCTTTACAAGGATAACCTCTATGATGCGCTTTTCATTAAACCCCTCAAACTTGATGACCTGCACAAAGAGATTATCCGCCTGCTTAAGAAAGTAGAATTTCCTGAAATTGATTTCTTTAAGAAGGAGGGCCCATTTTCAGCCAGGGATGTCATAATCCAGGCGAAAATATTGCTTTTAGAGCCTTCCCAGGAAACCTTCCACTTTCTGAACTCTCAGATCAAACAACTCACGGCTGTGGGACAAACTATTGAATTGCGGCTTGCCACAAACGAAAAGGAACTTTTCGAGAAACTCTCCACTGAGTCCCCTGATCTGGTCATTCTTGATCAAGGATTCTTTGACGCATCAGACTATCGCTTAAAAGAACGCATCGAAAGGCTCGGCGGGAGTTCCATCAAGGATATTACCTATTTACCGCTCAACGCTTCCATGCATGATTTCAATGAAGTTGAAAAGCTGATCGATGAAATCCGCGTTTTATGCATCAAGCATAATCTTACCGCGTAGTAGCTCGTAGGTCATAGCTCATTGCTCACAGGTTGTTTCCGCCAGAGGCGGACTCGTAGTTTGATGTTTTTCCTATAAGCTAGGAGCTATGAGCTCAACGTACGTGCCTGAAGTACACAAACAACCTGCCGAAGTTTTTGTTATCGATATCGAGGCGGTGATACAGCTTCTTGATATCAGGCCTGTTTAAAAAACGCAAAACCGCTTTTTTAAGCTGACCGCTTCCTTTTCCAGGAATAATTTCTACTTCATCAATATGTTTTGCAACGGCTTCATCAATAACCCGCTGCAATTCGCGTTCAATAAGACTCCCTTTATTAAAGATATCGTGTAAATCGAGTTTGATCTTTCCCATAGTAGATACCTTCGATGATGAAACGGTTCATTACGAATAAAAAATCTGGTCACACGGGCACTGGTAGCTCATAACGTTATCGACTCGACTATCTGCACATATAACCAAACGGACAATACGCGCATTGCCGTGTTGAATCCTCTTCCGCGACAAAAGGGATATCGGGATTAAGAATTTCAGACAAAATCGCATCAAGCGCTTTCAAATAGACATCCATCGCTGCATTCTGCTCATGCTCCGTTAAACCACTGCGGAAAAGCGGGCTCAGCCCCTGATTTTTATCCATATCCCGCAACGAATAGAGCGCGGCATTGATCGGTGCGCCGCTGCAAAATTTTTCCTTACGTACAAAATAAAGATATATCGGCAGCTGAAACGATTTAAGCGTTTTACGCAACGCCTGGCGGTTAAACCCCGCCTCTTCTATTTTCCGGATATCGTGGGGCATAACACTAGTACTGCCGGTTTTATAATCGATGATCAGGATACTGCCGTCGGAAAGACGGTCAATACGATCAACAAACGCCCTGAAATCAAAATCACCCTGCGTAACCGTAAGAGGACCGCGTAATTCCCTCTCCACAGATATTACTGCGGCAATATCCCTGCGGCGTTCATTTTCAAGGAATTTTTTAAGGCGAAATTCGATAAGCTGCTGCAGAAGAAACGCATCAGATTTCATTTTCCGGCGAAATGACTTCTCAAAATGCTCCTCAAAACGTTCAAAAAAGTCTTTTTCGAACGTTTTATCAAAACACGGTTTCTTCCCAAGATACGGAGTATATGCCATTTCCAGGAATTCATGCAGAAATGTTCCGATATCCGCTGCTTCAGGCTCGTCGAGAAGATCCTCTTTCTCCTGAAGTCCTAAAACATACTGGAAGTAGAAACGCATCGGGCAGGTCAGATACGTATTAACGCTTGAGGCGGAATACGTGCGGCCGCGCAAATACGCGATTATTCCGGGTTTCTTGGCAACCGGTGATTTCTCCGTGGTAACCTTCACGGAAAAACGCGCCCGCGCAATTGGCACGGCATCAAGCGACCCTGCCTGCCGCTGTTTTTCCCAGATAATCTCTTCCAGGAATCTGCTTTTTTCGCGCTCATCGCATTGTTTATAGATCAACCGCACATTTTTTGCCGATGCAATCAGGCGGCGGAAGAGGTACCGCTGGATCTCTTCTTCTTTTTCCAAACGATTCAAGCCTAAACCAATCATAATTTCCCGCGGGATGAGCGGTTCATACATCGTAAGATTCGGCAGAACAGATTCATTGACATCCATGATAATCACATTCTCAAAATTAAGTGACCTGGTTTCAAAAAGGCCCAAAACCTGCAGTCCAGCAAGCGGCGAGCCGGAAAAATTAATCATTTCGTTAGCCAGTTTATTTTCGAATATGCGAAAAAGATCCTCAGGATCAAACCGTTCCAGGCTAAATGATGCTGCAATTAATTCATCACGGATCTCGTAAAGTTTCTCTGCCATACGCATATTGAGAGGATACCGGTTAAGATTACTTTTATGCGTTACCGTATCCAAGACTCTGCTAATAGCTTCGGCAAATGTTACAAAATCAACTGCCTTTTCCCAGGAAGAAAACAGGAACTCGTGTAATTGAGAAAGGATGGTTTTGAGTTCCTGGCGGCGCACTTCAACATCCATCTTCTTCATCAATACTGAGGCATAATCAAAAAGTTCCCGTGACCCCTCAAGCTCCGCAAGCTGAATGAACAAACTGCCGCTTAACTCGGTCTTCTCCATCCCTACCAGGATCTCTTCCACTTTATGAACCAGAATTCTGGTAACCGAAGGATTTTCTCCAAAAAATAAATTCTTAACCAGGGGATGCGCTAAAACATGCAGATAATCAGGGGCATAATAGGCGTTTTCTTTTCTGCTCATCTGAGCTTTAAATATCGCCTGAAACAGTGTATACAGAGAACTTCTGGTAAGCGGATACCCGATTGAGACGTTGCAATTCTCAACACGTGAAGAAATTTCCGAAAGAAGCGGAATAACCGCCTGCGGATCAGCTAAAACCACGACTGTCTTGTCGTGATCCTTACAATCGGCAAGCGCCTCCCGCACCAGGCTTACCTGCGAATGCGTATCAAAGCCGGCCTGCACTATGATTTCGGGTTTTACGGCTGGCGTCTCTTCGGCATGAAGCACAACCCCTAAGTCTTTACCGAGTTTTTCTAAAACACTCCACTGACTGCTATCACCCTGAAAAAACAATTTGGCAATGCCGCGGCTGAATAATGCCTTCACAACTTTCTTTTCAGTTTCATGCATATAGAAAAACCCGCAAAACAGAATTTCATCAAATTCGGGAAATTCAGCTGACTCCGCTTCCAAAGCGGATTTACGATACATGAACCCGCGCGAATACAGACCTCTGCGTACAAGTTCTTCTTGATATGTGCTCCGGATTGCAACCGTATTTTTCAGTAATGCGTTAATGGAATCGGGAACATCAAAACCAATCTCCGCCTTTGCCTGAATATTTTCCAGCCGCTCAGCAGGGATATCCTCCAGATCAACCTGTTCAATGAATTGCAGGATCTGTCGCGCCCAAGGAAGGAAATGCGAAAATTCCCGGCGGTTCTCCAAGATCTCGGGGGAAATTCTTTGCGCGATCTGATACACAAGAAAACAAGCATCTAAATCAGAAATATATCGTATCGGTTCCTTGCGACGCAGAATAAACGCAATGAATTCGTCAATGGAAAAAAATCGGGGTGAAAAACTTGCCTTGGTCTGGCGATTAGCTAATTCTTTCTGCAAAAAAAGCGCCGGCCTTCTGCCTCCGAAAACGATACAAACGCGGGAAAGATCCTTTCCCTGCCGGATATAGTGTTCATCAAGATACTCGGCAAGCCGCGGAATAAAATGCTCGTGCAAAGGGATAGTACTACTGTTATGCATGTACGCTTTCGAGGGAACAATCATCCATAAAAGCAAGCAACCCTTCTATTGTTTTTTGGGGATAGATTTCCCGGACTAGTTTGATATACTCAAGCACCTGCGCTGTCTGCGTTTTTTCCTGCCGGCTTGATTTGAAATCGACGACCTTAACCGTATCGGCTGTAACAATCAGGCGATCGATGCGTTTTGCATTCCCGAATCGGTCGATAACTGATTTTTCCTGGAAGATTTGGCCTTCTTCAATAAAAAATATTGTCCGAAACGCCGGGCTTATTATAAGACGCTCAAGGAGGTCGGTATACACGGAAAAATCCTTCACAAAACTGAATTCTGAAGAAACGGCCATCCCGGCGTGTGCGATAACTTCTTTTAGCTTTGCATTATGAAGCGAACCAACCTGCGCAAGAAGCGCGTGCATAATGATACCCTGCTGCACTGCCTTCCGCTCAACCCCTACCGTGGCTTCCTGCACAAACTCACTTTGCAGTAAAGGAATCCAATCGCGATACCGAGATAGCGGGATTAATAACGAGGGGATTCCTTTTTTCCGCTGAGCCGTTTTCCGCGGTTGGATCCGGCCGCGCTCACAAACCGTTTCAGTAAATAATAACCCGGCATAATTTTTCCCCTTTGCATATTCCGGGACAAAGATATGCAACTCTTCCGAAGCACGGGTCAAAGCCACATACATAGTATTTAATTCATCAATAAACGCTTTTTTATACTCATCCCGCACAACACGTTTCAAACGGCTTGAAAAATCAGCATAGCGATTTTTCAGATGTAAAAGCCGCAGATCGCCGTCATCAACAACAACCTGCTGCCGCGCCTTCACCGGCATTTCAAGAAACGGCACAATCACCGCCGCAAATTCCAGGCCTTTTGCCTTGTGATATGTTAACACGTTGACCGCTACAGAATCAGTTACCTGCACATACAAATCATCGGCAAGGGCCTTATCAAAATACTCCAGAAAAAGCCCGATACTGGCGTAATCCTCTTCCTGCATCTTAATAAGTTCAAGAAGTTTCATAAAAAATCCCTGTGAAGAAGGCACGCGTTCCAGGCATCCAAACGCCGCGTAAATACTTACTGTTAATTCATACAACGGCGCCAGCCCGACGCTCTTAAAAAACTCTTCGATGAACAACTCCCAGGCCTGAGGAAATGCCGTGCGGAATTCCCGGTACAAATAGGTATGCTCCTTGTGAGAAACCCGCACGCTGAAAATAAAATCAACGATTGTTTCATGCGAAATACCTGAAGCAGCGCAAAAAATTTCTCCCGATATAAACGAAGCAAACGCGCAATCATCGATCGGAGAGTTTAAAAACTTCAAAAACGAAATAATCTCTTTTATATGGCGATTCTGCCGGATATCAAGGGTCTTTTCCGATTCAACAGGTATCCCTTCTTCAAGCATCCAGGAACTAACCTGCTCAACTTCAGAATTCGTACGACAGAGTATCGCGATATCCTGCAAGGCAAACCGATTGGCGAGATCTTTGACTCGTTCAAGAACAAGGCGGCGCCCTGTTTCATCAGAATCTTCCTCAAGCGTTTGCGGAATTGTATCAAGTTTCACGAAGCCGGCATCTTTACCGGACAGCCAGGACTGTTTACGTGATGCAAAAACAGAAACAATCTCATCCTGATCTTCCTGAGAAATTTCCCCGGCATCTTTGGAGGATTCATAACGGGTGGCGAAAAACCTGCGTAAATTATCCTCCGAAAAAACTTCGTTATTAAATTCAACGATTGTTTTCTGGCTGCGGAAATTTATATCCAATGTCTTATCAATCCAGGGAGTACGGGGAAATTCCCGGCGTATATCATCAATAAGAGAAACGGTGCCCCCCCGGAAACGATAAATCGCCTGTTTTTTGTCTCCCACAAAAAAGAGCGAGCCTTTTTCTGAAAGCGCATTATCAACCATGGTATAGAGATTTTCCCACTGAAGCCGGCTGGTATCCTGAAATTCGTCAATAAGAAAATGTCTGAAACGGCAGGCAAACCGGTAATAAAGCTCCGGTAAAGTCAAACCACGTTCGCCAAAAAGAGACGCGGCGTGTTTATTGAGTTCATCCAGAAAAATAACATCTTCCTTCCGTGAAAGCTCCTGAAAATCAGCTAATGCATATTGATAAATCCGCACATAAAAGTTATACGCGGAGGTTGCCTGTGCTTCTGCGAGCTCCTGCAATGAAAAACGCACCTCCTGCCAGCGCTGTGTCGCATGAGCAGAAGCAACTCCTCCTTTATTCAATTTTATTTCTTCCTTATTAAAAGCGGCGGAAAGCGCATCAAGATCAAAATATTCTTTGCGGGAGTCAAGAAAATCCACGAGCCCCTTCAAGAATGTTTTATTCGTCTCCCGGGGAGCCACGGCAACAAAGGCCTGCGTTGCGGCAATGACTTGTTTCTTAAGTGCCAGGATATCACTATCCTCTGTCGCGTTACATACAAAATCACCCGCGTATTTGTTGGCACTGGCATACAAAGATGATACAACCGCGAAGATATCGGCTTTTGGGATCCAGGAGGTTTTATTTTCAACAATGAGATAATGCAGAAGAAATTCCCTGAAAAACCGCTCAAGCTCTTTATCCGTGTTAGCCCGGTCAATCAAACGATCAAGACTATAGGCAAGGTATTGCGGATAATCTTTCTTTGTCCTGAATTTTGCCGACAGATCAAGCCGAAAAGCGCAGCCGGAAACAATAGCGTTAATAAAACTATCGATGGTCTGAACCTGAAAATAATTATATTCGCGGATAATTTCATGCAGGACCTTTTCTGCTTTAAGCCGGCAATCAGCCTCATCAACCCCCAAACTGCCGAGCACGCTCTCTTTAGTCTCGGGCCGATCAAAAGTATCAAGAACAATACACTTTAAGAAATCAAGAATACGCTCTTTCATTTCAAAAGCGGCTTTATTGGTAAAGGTGACCGCCAATATTGTTTTTAAGGGGATTTCTTCGGGCTTAAGGGTAGGATTGATCAAAAGCTGCAGGTACCGCTGTGCCAGGGCAAAGGTCTTGCCGCTTCCGGCAGAAGCTTCGACTTTCTTGATTTGAGGAAAAATGAACTCTTGAGAATCCATAATAAGTAGAAAACAACGGGTTCTGATTACACCATCATACGGTCATACCGTCACACGTTTGGCTTCCAGATCGCAACTGATAGCTTTTCGGAGCTCATAGCTGGTAGTTTGCAGAAAATACACGACTGCGAATCCGCCTCCGGCGGGACTCAAACGTGTGGCATTGTGACACATGACTCTATGTCTTTGTGGCCCATGCCAGTGTTACTTCGATTTTTGCCTTGACAAACCCTCAATTTCTGGTAAACTAGGTTCCACTTTTATTACAAGCTATTTAAAGGAGTTACCCATGTTAAAAAACTGTGTTCAATGCGGCAAAGGTGCAATGGTCGGAATGGCCGTATCTCGTAAAGGTCTTGCCAAGAAAAAGGGCGGTACCGGCAGCAAAGTATGCCGTCGCAACAAACGTTCGTTCGACGCAAACCTTCAAAAGATGCGTATTATTGTCGATAAGCACCCCAAAACCGTTTACATCTGCACCAAGTGTATTAAAAAAGGTACTATTAAAAGAGCCTAAAATAACCCCGTTTTTTTATGTGCGTTTAAACGTACGTATAAAGAACGGGGTTTTTTCTTCAAATTACAACGCAAATCCGGCGAGCGTTTAAAAACCCGTATGTGTATTGTTTCCCGAAGCCTGAACAGATATAGTACACATCTTTCTATTTCTTACCGTAAAAAGATTTCTTCTATCTGAAGGATTATCGATTCGTTTTCATTCCACGTATCCAACCGCGGGGTAAAAACCATATCAAAAGAGCCGCTGGCCATAATGCTCTCTTTCAGGCCTGACATGCCAAAACCAATTGCCGGAAGCGTGGTTACCCCATCGCTCACCCACATCTTCAAAGTCTCTCTCCCCAAAGATTGCGCTACCCCCTTTACCGATACATTCTTCGTAAAAAAGAGCGGTTCGGGATTAGCCGCGCCAAACGGTTCAAGCTGCTGAAGCTGGCGGCACACATCAAGGGAAAAAATGCCCAGACTCGTCTCCATATCAACATCCATGCACGGCAGAAGATCCTCAATCATAAGTTTTTGATGCGCCCATTGATTGATTTTACTCCTAAAATCATTGATATTTTCATGTAAGATCACCAACCCAACCGCATGCGCATGCCCGCCAAACGTCTCAAGACAACCGCTACATTCCATAAGAGCGTCAAATAAATGGAAATTCTTAATCGATCTGCCGGAACCTTTACATGAGCCGTCCTTTCTGGAAATAAGAATGGTCGGACGGTAAAAACGGTCTGCAAGTTTTGAAGCAACCACCCCCAAGACACCTTGATGCCAATCGTCGCCGGCAACAACAATCACTTTTTGATCCTTGAAATTAACTTCTTTATTAATCAACGCCTGGGCTTCCTCAAAAATCTTTTTCTCGATCTTTTGGCGCTGTCGGTTAAAACCCTCCACTGTCTGAGCAAGTTTATCGGCTTCCCGGGAATCCTGGCTCATCAAAAGTTCAAGAGAAACTTCTCCTGTATCAACCCTGCCGCTGGCATTAATACGGGGGCCAAGAATAAAACTAACGTATCCGGCATTCATCTTCTTTTCATGCAATCTGCTTTGCGTCATCAACGCACGCAAACCAGGCCTCATGGTAGACGTTAACCGGGCAAGCCCTAATCGGGCAATAACTCTATTTTCACTTACCAGCGGTACGACATCCGCAATAGTCCCCAATGCTGCCACATCCAGATCATCCAAACATCCGGTACCCGTTAAAGCCTGGCACAATTTCAGGACAACGCCTACTCCGGCAAGTTCACGAAATGGATACCCGCTGTTTTTTACTTTCGGATTAATACAACACAGAGCCGGCGGTAAAACCTCCTGTGAAGGTTCATGATGGTCGGTAATGATAACATCGATGCCTGCTTCTTGCAACGCCAGCACTTCATCAAAACTCGAGGTACCGCAATCAACGGTAATAAGAAGCGAAATCCCCTTTTCTTGCGCTAAAGCAACTATGGAATCTCCAAGGCCATATCCCTCTTTTATGCGATGCGGAATGTAGTGAACAACATCCAGACCCATTTTCTTGAGCGTTGATTTCAGCAATGTAAGGCTGGTGATGCCATCCACATCATAATCGCCAAAAATCAATACTTTCTCACCATTTGTGCAAGCCGTTTTTATCCGGCGCACGGCAGAATCCATATCCCGGAAAAGAAAGGGGTCAAAAAAGGCATCTTCGCCGACGGAAAGGAATTGTTTCGCTTCTTCAAACGTACGGATATTACGATTAATCAGTACCTGGGCTACAAGGGGAGAGATATGAAGAGCTGCACTCAAATGTTCCTGCAGATGCTCGTCAGGAGCATGTATATTGAGGACTTTTTTAGGACGCATGGAGCACCTTACGGGCAAGCCCGTAATACCTTTCTTGAATCTGATAAAAATAACGTGCCCATTGATGGACATCCCGCAAAGCGGGATACATACGAGCGATTATTACATCTGTTCGGGACAGGTCACCCCCAACAGTTCAAGGCCGGTTGCAAGAACGGTTTTCGTAGCCTGAACCAGCGCAAGGCGCGCCCTACTCAACGCCTCATCCTGCCCAAGCACACGATGTTTATCGTAGAATTTATGAAATGTCTCGGCAAGTTCCTGCAAATAGACGGTAACCATAAAAGGATCCTGTGTTGCAACACAAATTGCCAGGAGTGAATGGAACTGCCACAGTTTTTTAATCAACGCCAATTCTTCTTTTTCTTTTAAAAGCGAATAATCCACGGCGCATTTTTCCAGGGATATGCCGCTGTTACGCACAATACTCGAGATGCGTGCGTGCGCGTACTGGCAGTAATAAACCGGATTTTCTGCAGTCTGCTTTTTGGCGACTTCAAGATCAAAATCGAGGTGACTTGAAGTTTTGCGCATCACAAAGAAGAACCGCGAAGCATCCAAGCCAACCTCGTCAAGGACCTCCCGCAACATAATATACTGGCCTTTACGCGTTGACATATGTAACGGCTTGCCGCCCCGCGAAATAGTCGCCAGTTGCACGATCACGATTGCCACTGCCTGCGGATCAAACCCAAGTGCCGCAACAGCTGCCTTCAGGCGATTAATATAGCCATGATGATCGGGCCCCCAAAGATTGATCAGGAATTCATACCCGCGCTTAAATTTTTCCCGATGATACGCAATATCCGGCGATAAATAGGTATACGAACCATCGCTTTTTATCACGACCCGGTCCTTATCATCACCAAAATCGGTTGATTTAAGCCAGACAGCTCCGTCCTGGTCATAAATAAAACCTTTCTGACGCAAAACACCCAGCGTTTCCTCAATCATGCCGCTTTCACGCAGGCTTTTCTGGCTGTACCAGCAGTCAAAACGCACGCCAAAATCATCAAGCTCTTTTCTGATAATATCGAGTATATAACTACCCGCGTATTCGGGGAAGTTTTCTACCGTAATCCCTTTTTCTTTTATTTCCCTGGCCATATCAATAATATAATCGCCCTGGTAATGGTCTTCGGGATAAACGACTTCCTGGCCATTCAGCTGCGCTAACCGCAAACGCACGGAATTGCCAAGAATATTGATCTGATTGCCTTCATCATTAAGATAATATTCCCGTTTAACGTCAAAACCAGAAAAAGCATACACGCTGGCCAAAGCATCACCAACCACAGCCTGCCGGGCATGCGCCACGGATAAAGGGCCGGTCGGATTAGCGCTGACAAATTCAACCAGGACTTTCTTACCCTTGCCGATATTCACGCGCAAAGCATCTTTACCGCGGCTGATAATATCCGACAAACGCTCGTAGAAATAAGCATCACTCAGATAAAAATTGATAAACCCGGCGCCTTCAACTTTGACCGCGCTGACAAACGGGTGAGCCTGATCATGGGCAAGTTCTTTGGTGAAACGTTCGATAAGATCTTTGGCGATAAAATTCGGGGGTTTTTTAAGAAATTTTGCCAGGCGCATGGCAACATTAGTACTCAAATCGCCGAAGCGCTGATCAGTAGGAAAATCAAGCGTAACGTTTTGGCCAAAACCCTGATATTCTTCAGCGGTAAGTATTTTCTCAAAAAGGGAGATTAATAATGTTTGTATGTCTGTAGTCATGGAAATACCTTAGAATACCGGATCGGTTGGGGAGGGTAACTGACAAATACGGGCACTACTTTTTTTTAGCCGTGCTCTTTCGGGAGAGCCTCACTTTTTTAGCATCAGACCAAAGCCGTTCAAGCGCGTAAAATTCACGCACCGGTTTATTGAAGATATGGACGATAACACTTGAGAAATCAAGCACAATCCAGCCGGATTGATCATCAGAAGAAACCTTGGAAAGAGACTTAATCTTGTCCTTTGCCAATTCATCGGTAATCCCCTGGGCAATAGCATTAACCTGCCGCAAAGAATTGCCGCTTGCAATGACAAAATAATCGCAGAACCCCGCGACCGAACGCATATCAAGTACTTTAATCTGCAGTGCTTTCTTATCGCGTGCCGCTTCTACAATTTTTAATGCCACATCTTTGGCTTCGCTCAAAATGCCTCCTCAACAATACATACCCCGGCGCTACTAAGCCGGGGTATGCGGAATTAGTAAACCAAAAAACTTATTTTTTACCTAAAATCTTATACATGCCGGTCGAGCAATCAGGGCACTTTCCCTTCATTGCAGCGCGGCCATTTTTCATAGTAACCTTCTGCTCATCTTTCATTTCTTTGCTTGCTTTACACTTTACGCAATAACCTTTTTCAGCCATTTTGTCTCCTCCTTATGGTTTTAGGAATTATACCGTTGTTTATACTAGCATAAAGGGCCTGCCGAGTCAAACAAATTCACCGCTGCACAGGGGAATCTTTCACAGGATTTTCTTCTATCTCCCCTACGATTTCCTCCAACAAATCCTCAAGTGTCAAAAGCCCCAGCGTTGTGCCCTTCGTATCTACGACAACAGCTATCTGAATCTTATTGGTCTGGAATATCTTGAGAAGCTCACAGACCCGCATATTCGCCTGAGCCCGATATATTGAATACACAAGATCATCCAAGACAAAAAGTTCTTTTTCATTCAAAATATAGAGTAAATCGTGCGAATAGATAACTCCTATCACAGTATCAAGCGAATCCCGATAAACCGGTAAACGCGCATGCCCCTCTTCCACGAATATATTTAAAAGATCGTCAAAACCCGTTTTAACATCAACCGCAACCATCTTTCCTTTCGGTACCATTATATCAACCACTTTCGTGTCGCCGAATTCAAAAATACGGTGAAGCATTTTGCGCTCTTCGTCGCTCAAGACACCTTCCTCTTTGCCGATCTCGATCATTAAACGCAGTTCTTCTTCCGTAATAAGCGCAACACGTTTACTTTTTTCCAATCCAAAGATCTTCAGCAAGAAATTGCTACAGCCAGTAAAAAACCCGATAAGCGGCCAAAAGGCCCGTACAATGAAATCCATGATCGGCGCAGTAAAAAGAGCTATTTTTTCCGTGTGTTTAGTCGCAAGAATTTTCGGAGTAATTTCACATAGCACCAAAAGGATAGACGCGGAAATAACCGTTGCAATAGCTGTGCCCCATTTGGGGCCGAAATGAAAAATAAGCATAGTCGTAATAATCGCCGATACGGATGCGTTGACGATATTATTACCGGCAAGCATCGCCGTAATGACCCGATCAAGCTTAAGGACCAGACGTTCCAGGATTTTTGCCCGTTTAACGCCTTGCATAAGCATATGGCGCAAACGCAACTTATTCAGCGCAATAATAGACGTTTCAGAAAGAGCAAAAAAGAATGAAAGCAGTAAAAGAATCGGGAGCAAAATCGCGGCTGCTAAATAAAAATGTGCCATATGGTACCTGTAATCCTTATAGTATATGCAACACGTCTTTCAAACACGACTCTTCTTTTTTTAAGGGACCGATAAAAGCCGCGCTTAATTTCGCATCGCAAAAAATCTGTTTGGCAGCGATACGGATATCATCCCGCGTAACAGCATTGACTTGTTTAATAATCTCGGCTAATGTATAAACCGAACCGGAGCATGTCAAGCTCTCCCCCATCCAAAGCATATAATCCATGGTATCTTCAAGCGCCATAATAAGCTGCCCGAGATAAAACTCCTTGGCACGTTTAAACTCATCCTGGCTTACTAATTCTCCGGTTATACGGGAAAGCTCTTGAAAAATAAGCTGCATCGCCTGACACACCTTGGTATTATCAATACCGGCATGCACAATAAAAGCGCCCGTATCATGATAGCGTTTTACCTGTGTGCCGATTTCATAGGCCAGACCGCCTTTTTCCCGGACCTCATTAAAAAGCCTGCTCGACATATTACCGCCCAAAATCACATGCAATAAGCCCAGCGCATGACGAAGTTCATGGTCGCGATGAAAACTATGAAAACCGAGCGCCATATGCGTCTGCTCGGTATCTTTTTCCAAAATCGTCAACAACGGGCTGCTCTGCTTTTCGACAACAGGCACAAATAAGTTCGGTAATGATTGCGGCAGCACTGAAAAACTTTTTTTGACCCGCTTAACCACATCGGTATGAGTACAATTTCCCACGGCACTGACCACAATATTGGAAGCAGTGTAATGCTTTTTCTGATAATCATACAAATCGTTCCTGGTCAAAGCCTTAACCGTCTCGGAGAATCCGATAACCCCCATACCAAGAGGCTGCCGTGGCCAGAGCGACTCGTCCAAAAGCTCGTAGACATAACTCTGCGGAAGATCCTTGTACATCTTTATCTCTTCAAGAATAACGGTACGTTCTTTCTCGACTTCATCAGACGGCAAAAGAGGATTAATAATCATATCCGAGAGGATATCCATCCCTGTCGAGAAATGTTTCGAAGGCAATTTCACTAAATAACAGGTCACTTCTTCAGCAGTAAACGCGTTCAAAGAACCGCCAACCCCCTCGATAGATTCTTTGATCTTGGAACACGAATAATTTTGTGTCCCTTTAAAAAGCAGATGTTCAATATAATGACTGATGCCTTTATTTCCCGCCTCTTCATGCCTGCCCCCTGCCTTAATCCAAATGCCGACTGACACAGATTGCAGCTGAGAGATCCGCTTGGTGATGACACGTACGCCATTATTTAAAGTGCTCTTGTTATACACGTGTGCTCCTTGTAAGGTGGGCGACAAACGCCCCGATCTTTTTAACCGCGTTCGGTTTACCGCACGATTCCTTGATAGCGCTAACGATCGCGCTGCCTACGATAACACCGTCAGCGATCCTCTCCACTAAGCGGACCTGCTGGTTCGTTGAAACACCAAACCCGACACAAACCGGAAGGCGCGTAACTTTTTTAATACGTCTGATGTGGCCGGCCATATCAGACGGTAATGATCGCCGGGCGCCGGTGACACCGGTCAAAGAAACATAATAGATGAAACCGGTGCTGCTTCCAACGATAGAACGTATACGTTTTCCCGAAGTCGTCGGAGCAACAAAAAATATTGTGGCAAGACCTGCTTGGCGCGCATGCGCAATCAATTCTTTAGCTTCCTCCGGAGGGAGATCCGGGATAAGCACGCCATCAACGCCGACAGCAACTGCATTTTTCACAAATCGGGCAACCCCGTAACAAAAAACAGGGTTGTAATAGGTCATAAGGCATATCGGCATTGATACGGTTCTGCGGCTTCGCTTAACAAAAGCAAAAATCGTATCCAGATTAATGCCCCGCTTCAAAGCTTCAAAAGAAGCCTGCTGGATAACCGGGCCGTCGGCCATCGGATCCGTAAAAGGAACGCCGAGTTCAAGGACATCAACACCAATCGCGTCAAATTCATGGATCAATTGCTCAGTGAACGATACCGACGGATAACCGGCAGTGATAAACGCGATAAACGCTTTCTTGTGCGCCCGCCTCAAATCATTGAATTTTTTTGTCAGCCTATTCATACGCACCTTCAGACTTTTAAATGTTCCGTGACAATGCCCATATCTTTATCCCCCCGGCCAGAAACACAAACAATCACCACAGAGTTTTTCTTTAATTTCTTCCGAAGCTGCGTCAAATAATAAACCGCGTGCGACGACTCAAGTGCGGGGATGATCCCTTCGCTGCGTGAAAGCAATTTAAAACCTTCAAGCGCCTGATTATCATTGATCGCGACATACTCCGCACGGCCGATTTTCTGGTAATAGGCATGCTCCGGTCCGACTCCCGGATAATCAAGACCGGCCGAAATTGAATGCGTCAAGCTAATCTGGCCCTCGGAGTCCGACAAAAGCTTCGACTTGGTCCCATGTAAAACCCCGGGTTTCCCGCCTACCAAAGAAGCCGCGTGTTTACCCGTTGCTATACCGCGCCCCGCTGCCTCAGCCCCGAAAAATCGCACTTTTGTATCATTATAAAAAGGATAAAAAAGTCCCATTGCATTACTTCCGCCTCCCACACAAGCGACCAACGCATCGGGGAGCCTGCCTTCTTTCTGGAGTATCTGACGGCGCGCTTCCTGCCCCAACACCGCCTGAAAATCGCGAACCATCGCCGGATACGGATGAGGCCCTGCAACCGTTCCGATAATATAATGCGTATGACGCACGTTGGTAACCCAATCCCGCAACGCTTCAGTCATAGCATCCTTCAAAGTTTTAGAGCCATTTGGCACTTCAATAACACGGCTGCCTAACAGTTTCATGCGATAAACGTTCAAACGCTGACGTGCGGCGTCCTCTTCTCCCATATACACATCGCAGGATAACCCGAACAAAGCTGCGACAGTCGCTGTCGCCACACCGTGTTGCCCGGCGCCGGTTTCGGCAATCACACGCGGTTTCTTCATGCGTACCGCAAGAAGCGCCTGCCCTATCGTATTATTAATTTTATGCGCTCCGGTATGCAAAAGGTCTTCGCGTTTCAAATAGATACGCAATCCTAATTGTTTACTTATGTTTGCCGCAAAATACAGCGGCGTCGGTCTGCCGGCAAACTCGCGCAGATAATAATTAAGCACCTCTTTAAATTTTTTATCGCGTTTTGCTTTTGCATAAACTGCCTCGAGCTCATCCAGCGCATAGATAAGCGTTTCAGGCACAAACCTGCCGCCAAAACCATTAAAATGCCCGGACCTATCGGGAACTTTTTTCATATTTATTTACCGTGGCTATAAATCGTTTTACTTTCATGCAATCTTTCTTGCCCGGAGATGACTCGAGCGAACTACAGACATCAACCCAATCAGGCCGTACCTGGCTAATAGCTTCCCGCACATTACGCTCGTTCAAACCGCCTGATAGGAATATAAGGCAATGAATGTCTCCCGAGTGTTTAATCAATTTCCAGTCAAAGGCTTCCCCCGTGCCACCCGGAGCTTTTTTTGAAAAAGAGTCAAAAAGAAACGCGAACGAATGATAATTTTTCAATACCGCAAGCGTCGCCTCATTCTTAACACGCACACTTTTAATAACACGCAGGTTTTTCAGACGTTCGATAAATTCGGGAGACTCATTACCGTGCAGCTGAACCATGTCAAGATGGCAAAAACGGGCAATCTTCTTTACCGTCGGAGCTTGGGCATTCACAAAAACACCGACTGTAATGACTTTTCTCGGTAAGCTATTAACTATCTGTGCCGCTTGTACCGGGCTGATGTAGCGCGGGCTCTTGCGATAAAAATTAAACCCCAACGCATCAGCACCCGCCTCAACGCACGCCAGCGCATCGGCTTGATTGGTGATTCCGCAGACTTTAACCTGGACCCGTTCCATACTCATATCCATTCTTTATCCTGTCACGGAGAACAACGAAAAAATACCTGTTTATCGCCAGAGGCAACAGGTATTTTACCATCCCATGACCGATTCAACTTTTTGTCGGATATCAGGCGCAGACATAAATGCCGAACCGATCAAAACCGCATTAACACCTAACACCTTCAAAAATAAAATATCCTGATAGGATTGAAGCCCGCTTTCAACGATAACCGTTTTCCCTTTCGGGATAAGCGTGTACAATTTTTCAGTTGTTTTGACATCAACATCGAGCGTCCGCAAATTACGGTTGTTGATACCAATCACGGGGACTTTCAGGCTTAAAACCTTTTTTAATTCTTTTTCGTCATGCACCTCAACCACATAATCAAGCCCCAATGATTCCGCAATTGTTGTCATCTCAAGGATTGCGTCTTTCGTCAGAAGATCGGCAATCAGCAAAATGGCATCAGCACCATACAATCGTGATTCGTATACCTGATACGGTTCCAGAATAAAATCCTTGCGTAAAACCGGCATCTGCGCAACTGCCTTGACATCCTGTATAAAAGAAATATTTCCCTGGAAAAAATCCTCCTCGGTCAGGACAGAGATCGCCTGCACCCCCACATCCTGATAAATTGCAGCAATTGCCTTGTGGTCAAAATCCTGGCGGATCACTCCTGCAGACGGAGAAGCTTTCTTGATCTCCGCTATCAACGAAATAACCCGAGGCTTATTGATTGCTTCAAGAAACGGCCTGCACGAAGGAAGCCCCTGGCATTGTGTTTTCAACTGCTCCTCGGGCAATACCAGCTTGGCCTGTGCAATCCTCTCTTTTTTCTTTGCAACAATCTCTTTTACCGCATCTTGTTTTTTCATAGGTGACCGGCCCTGATTTTATCTGAAAACGCCTGCAGTTGCATTAATTTTTCCAAAGCCATTTTTGAGTCAATAGTTTCGACCGCCATACGAATACCGTCTTGAATCGACGGTACCTTATCGGCGGCATACAACGCCGCACCAGCGTTCAAAACCACAATGTCTCGTAAAGGACCCGCCGTGCCTTTGAGTATATCCATAATTATTGCGGCGTTTTCAGCGGGAGTGCCACCTGCAATATCTTCAATCCGTGCGCGGGGAATCCCGAAATCTTCAGGCGCAATCTCATAGGTTGTCACAACCTTGTTGCGCGCTTCAGCGACAAACGTCCTGCCGCCCGTGGTAATTTCATCCAACCCGTCCTGGCCATGCACAACCAATGCGTGCACCGTTCCTAAATTAATAAGAACTTCCGCTAGAACCTTTGTCCATCGCCTATCATAAACACCGACTAATTGATGACGGGCGCCTGTCGGATTGCAGAGCGGGCCTAAGACATTGAAAACAGTACGCCGCTTAATCTGAGAGCGCGCGGGCATCGCATGTTTCATCGCCGGATGCATCTGAGGCGCAAATAAAAAAGCAATGCCAACTTCATCAAGACACCGTTCAATCTCCCGGGGCTGCATCGAAATATGAACACCGAGTTTTTCTAAACAATCAGCGCTTCCGCTTTTGCTGGAGACAGCCCGATTACCATGTTTTGCGACCAAAACACCGGAACCGGCAGCAATTATGGCAACAGCCGTAGAAATATTGAAGGTGTTTTTCTCGTCGCCGCCAGTTCCGCAGGTATCCAAAGCTGCCTTACCGTACGTAGAGATTATATGCGCATGCGCTCGCATAACCTGCACGGCAGCAACAACCTCTTCGACAGTTTCACCCTGTTTTTCAAGGGCTATGAGAAAAGCGACAATCAGTGGGGTTGACGCCTGCCCCGTCATGATTTCCTCCATAACCTGATTCATAACAGGCGCTGCAATATCTTCCCCTGAAACAAGTTGTTGTGTTGCTTGCTCAAGTATCATACGCGAAGAAACTGAGTAAGAAGCTGCATCCCACTTTTCGTCAAAATTGACTCCGGATGAAACTGCACCCCCCAGACTGCGTGTGTGCGATGGCGTAACCCCATAATCTCTTTTTCCTTGGTCCAGGCTATGACTTCAAGTTCAGACGGAAAACTCTCGCGTTCAACAAGGAGCGAGTGGTATCGCGTGGCCTCGAATGGATTCGGTAATCCGTGAAAAATCGATGTGCCATTATGGAATATGCGCGAGGTTTTTCCATGCATAAGCGTTTTCGCATTCACGATCCTGCCGCCATAAACAAATCCAATTGCCTGGTGGCCAAGACAAACACCAAGCAGGGGAATTTTTCCGGCAAACGTTTTAATACATTCACAGGAAATCCCCGCATTCTCAGGCCTGCCTGGGCCCGGCGAAATAACGATTTTTTCAGGTGCCAATCCCTTGATTTTTTCAATACTGATAGCGTCATTACGATAGACTTCCACCTGCGCGCCTGCTTCAGAAAAATACTGAACAAGGTTATAGGTAAAAGAATCATAGTTATCGATCATTAACAACATTGCGATATCCCTTTAACAAATGCAACCAAGGATGCGTTGCAATACCTCTATCACTCTTTTTCTCTCCAAATACGAGCGCCCAGGTGCTTCAACTTCTCTTCCATGTTCTCATATCCGCGTTCCAAATGATAGATTCGGGAAATTGAAGTCTGCCCCGTTGCAACAAGCCCTGCTAAAACAAGAGACGCCGAGGCGCGCAAATCGGAGGCCATAACAGGGGCGCCGGAAAGTTTTTTAACACCAGAGACAATTGCATGCGGGCCTTCGCGTTGAATACGGGCACCCATACGATTGAGTTCAGCGACATGCATAAAACGATCGGGATAGATCTTCTCCGTAATAACACTGATACCGTCGGTAACAGCCATCAAGCTCATCATCTGGGCCTGCATATCTGTGGCAAATCCCGGGTAGGTCAGTGTTGTAACATTAATCGGTTTGAGTTGCCTTTTACAACGCACGCGCATACTATTGTCGTTCAAAGTCAAAAGAGCACCCGCTTCTTCCAGCTTATCGATTAAAGCACCCAAGTGCCGGGTCATAACATTCTTAAGAAGGATATCACCCCTGGTAATAAGTGCTGCCAAAACAAATGTGGCCGCTTCTATACGATCGGGAATGATTTTATGCTCAACGCCATGGAGCTGCCGAACTCCCTCGATTTCAATGGTCGGCGTGCCATGACCTTTAATTTTTGCGCCCATCTTAATAAGGAATTCAGCCAAATCAGCAACTTCAGGCTCGCACGCCGCTGATTCAATTACTGTCCTGCCGTATGCAAGTACTGCCGCCATCATTACGTTTCCCGTTGCTAAAACCGACGAACCGTATTCCCCTCCTAAATAAACATGATTTCCCTTAAGCTTTATCGCTTTGGCAACAACATACCCGCCTTCAATAACAATCTCGGTCCCTAAAGCTTTCAAACCCTTAATATGCAAATCAACCGGACGAAGACCTATAACACAACCTCCCGGGAGTGAAACTTTTGCTTTGTTCAAACGCCCGATAAGCGGTCCCAATACACAAAAGGATGCACGCATCGTCGAAACAAGTTTATAATCAGCGATGTACCCGCATGGCTTTGCCTGTGTTACCGTCACAACACCCTTATCAAACTGTACATCCTTACCAAGCGAACGCAATATCTTGAACATCGTGTTGGTATCCCTTAAATCAGGCACGCCTTTAATAAGACAGGCGTCTTCAGTTAATAACGTAGCCGCTAAGATCGGCAGTACTGAATTTTTTGAACCTGAGATAGTTACTTCGCCTTTTAAGCTGACACCGCCTTCAATGACAATTTTATCCATACGAATAAGGCTCCTTTATCAAACCAGTTCCGTCACGCCCGTGAAACGGGCTATTTCAAATTAATCGCGCGACAACAATACGGTCAATACGCGCGTAATCTTGTATTATTGCTATTATATCAAATTTCTCTTTTTCTTTAAAAAGTTCTTGCAGTGCCCTGCTTTGACCAAACCCGATCTCCACAACCACATAACCGCCGTCCGCTAAATACTCATGCGCGTGTGTAATTATCCGTCGATAGAAATCAAGCCCATCGGCCCCTCCATCAAGCGCACATCGTGGTTGACGCTGCACTTCCGGCTGCAACATATCAATTTCACGGGACGGGATATAGGGAGGATTACTCACTATACAATCAAATATATGTTTACGTGACACCGGAAACAAATCCGCTTGTACGAAATCTATCACAACACCACGCTCGATAGCATTACGGCGGGCAACCGCCAGCGCCTCGGAAGAAATATCTGTTGCCGTTACATGCGCGCCGGCAATCATCTTTGCCAATGCAATAGCAATACACCCGGACCCGGTTCCAATATCCAGGATACGCACACAGGGAGTATCCGTATACAGAGAAATTACTTTTTCAACCAACAATTCCGTCTCAGGCCGGGGAACCAGGACCTCTGGTGCAACGGCAAACGGCATCCCCATAAATTCCGTCGTACCGATAATATACTGAAACGGCTCGCCGCGAAACCTGCGACGGAGAACACCGGCCATACGGCTTCCCGCGGCAGAGCCCAGCCGTCGGCCTTTTTGTACGTATAAGTCCGTTCTGCTGCAACCCAATATATCCGTCAATAAAAGTTCTGCTTCGTTCACAAACTATCCATTCTCCGCTTGGGCCTTAAGCAGCTTTTTCCGCAGCTGCTTTTATCAAAGCATCAGAAAGCTCTTCAAGATCACCGTTTAATACCGCTTCCAAACGATGAAGCGTAAAGTTTATCCTGTGATCGGTTACGCGCCGATCAGGATAATTATAGGTACGGATTTTTTCGCTGCGATCCCCCGTGCCAATCTGCGATTTTCTCTCCGCGGAAAGTTTCCTGGCGTCTTGTTCCTGCTTCTGGTCTAAAAGACGCGCGGCAAGGATTCTCATCGCCTTGGTCTTATTTTTACCCTGCGAGCGCTCATCCTGACAGGCAACTACAACACCGCTGGGAATATGCGTAATACGCACTGCTGAATCAGTCTTCTGCATATGCTGTCCGCCAGGCCCGCTTGATCGGTACGTTTCGATTTTTAAATCCTTTGGCTCAATCACCAAATCCACTTCTTCAGGCTCAACCAAAATAGCAACCGTCACTGTCGAAGTGTGTATCCTCCCCTGCGCTTCAGTCTCCGGCACGCGTTGCACACGATGCACGCCGCTTTCAAATTTCAAACGCTTATAGGCATCTTTTCCGTGAACGCTAAAAGCAACCTCCTTAAAACCGCCGGCTTCATTGGAGTTTGAGCCCATCTCTTCAACATCCCAACCCTTGTTATCAGCATACATCGTATACATCCGGTAAAGATCAGCGACAAAAAGCCCCGCCTCATCCCCGCCGGTGCCCGCACGGATTTCAACGATGATATCCTTATTCAAATCCGTATCTTCAACAGCCAGCGATTTTCTCAATGTTTCTTCAAGGCCCTGTGCGCGGCCGGTAAGCGCTTCACGCTCTTTCAGCACCATCTCCATAAACTCTGTATCATGTTTTTCACCAAGGACATGCTCGAGGTCATCGTGCTCCTTCAGAACTTTTTTGTATTCACGAAAAAGCAGCACGGGCTCCTCCAAATCAGCGAATTCTTTCGCTAATTTATTATAGCCTGTTTTATCGGCGATCACCTCAGCCTGACCAAGAAGGCCCTCTATCTCTTGATATCGAGCCTCAAACTTGGAGAGTTTTTCATATAATTCAAACATACGGATTATTTCTTATATTTCTTCAAGAATTTATCGACGCGACCTGCTGAATCGACAAATTTCTGTTTTCCGGTAAAAAATGGATGGCATTTCGAACAAACTTCTACACGGATATTTTGTTTTGTTGAACGGGTATGCATCGTATTGCCGCATGCACACACAATTACACAATCCTGATACTTGGGATGGATCTTGTCTTTCATTTCTTTCTCCTTATTATTAACGGTTTACGGTTTACGACTTACGGCTTGATTACCGAACACCGATAGCCGCTAACCCTTTCAATTTTCTACTTTTGATTCATACTATTCAAGAACTCTTCATTATTCTTTGTTTTTGCCAGTTTCTCAATCAAAAGCTCCATAGCTTCAACGTTATTAAGTTCATTCAAAACCTTACGCAATATCCAAACCCTCTGAAGAACTTCCGGCTTCAAAAGGAGCTCTTCATGTCTGGTATTGGAACGTTTGATTTCAATTGCCGGATAGATCCTCCTCTGGAAGAGATTACGGTCAAGCTGCACTTCCATATTACCGGTGCCTTTGAATTCTTCAAAAATAACATCATCCATACGGCTGCCGGTGTCAACCAAAGCAGTCGCGATAATCGTCAGACTTCCGCCATCTTCAACGGCGCGCGCGGCACCAAAGAAACGTTTTGGTTTTTGCAACGCATTTGAATCAATACCGCCAGAAAGCACTTTGCCGCTATGAGGAACAACCGAATTGTACGCGCGAGCCAAACGCGTAATACTATCCAAAAGGATTACAACATCCCGTTTATGCTCAACAAGGCGCTTGGCTTTCTCTAAAACCACTTCGGCGACCTGTACGTGACGTTCCGGCGGCTCGTCAAAGGTCGACGAAATAACCTCGCCCTTAACATGGCGCTGCATATCCGTAACTTCTTCCGGCCGCTCATCAATCAACAGAACAATCATCACGACTTCCGGATGATTTGTGGTAATGGCATTGGCCAATTTCTGCAACAACACGGTTTTGCCGCTATACGGAGGAGCCACGATCATACCACGCTGCCCTTTTCCAATAGGCGCCATAAGATCCATGATACGCATGGAAACTTCTTCGGGCTTGGTTTCAAGATTAAAGTGATCATGCGGATATACCGGCGTTAAATTATCAAAGAGCACTTTATCTTTAATATCATCGGGATTCTCAAAATTTACCGCTTCGACTTTTAAAAGGGCAAAATACTTTTCACCCTCTTTGGGGGGACGGATCTGCCCGGAAACAGTATCCCCTGTTTTTAAATCGAATTTCCGTATCTGCGAAGGCGAGATATAGATGTCATCCGGACACGGCAGATAATTATAGTTGGGCGAACGCAAAAATCCGAATCCTTCGGGTAAAATCTCCAAAACACCTTCCCCGAACATGAGCCCATCCTTTTCTGCCTGAGCCTGCAGGATCTTAAAGATCATATCCTGTTTTCTAAGCCCGCTGGCACCATTCACATTTAAATCCTTAGCAAGCTTATTAAGCTCCGAGACTTTCATAAGTTTCATATTTCCGATATCTAACTTCTCCACAACTGCCTCCTTAGTTTTTCCACTTGTTTTTTTGTATTGCCTAATGATCCATTATTATCTATGACAAAATCAGCCAGGTGAATCTTTTCACGCAGCGGGATTTGAACCGTAATGCGCCTGATAATATCAGCCCTGGACAAAGATGTTCTTTTTCGAAGCCGTTTTATTTGCTGAGCGCGCGTTGTTTTCACGACGATAAGTTTATCGACCGATGCAAGCAAACCCGCTTCAATAAGCAGCGGAGCATCAATAACCACAAGTCGGGCTTTCGACAAGGCGGTTTTTCTGCGGATTAAACGAACAACCTCGGGAATTACAATCCGCTGCAAACGTTTCAACGACCGAAGGCTCTTAAAAACTACCGAACCCAAAACCTCACGATCAATGCCATGCCGTTTGCTAACAACACGCCGGCCGAAAACCTTAACGATTGCATCAAAAACAGGCGTGCCCGGCTTATAAACAGCGTGCGCAGTAGAATCCGCGTCAATAATTTCAACTCGCGGCCCTTTCAGAAATGCGGCGACCGTCGACTTTCCGGTACCAAAACTGCCCGTCAGCCCAACAACAAGTTTATTTGTTTTTAACCGCTTTTTCATAAAGCTTTACGTATGCTTTCGCAGATTCTTCCCAGGAATAATCACACTGCATCGCCCGGGTAACCAACGGACCCCATTTTTTAGTTTCGCCATACATCTGAAGTGCCTTGGTAATCGTCTTTACCAGCGTATCGGAAGAATACTCGTCGAAAATAAATCCGTTTTTCGTATTCACCGTATCAGCAAGACCGCCTGTCTTAAAAACAAGCGGAATAGCGCCGTATCGCAAACTAATAAGCTGTCCCAAACCGCACGGTTCATATTTCGAAGGCATAAGAAAGATATCGGATCCCGCATAAATCTTATGCGCAAGCACATCGTCAAATTTAATATTCAAGGAAATAACGCGCGGATATTTTTGGGTCATTTCGGTTAAAAGATCCTGATATTTAGCGTCTCCTGCGCCAAGAATCACCAGCTGCAATTTCATCCGGCATATTTTATCAACGGCTTCGGCAAGTATATCAAAACCCTTTTGCTCGGCAAGACGAGAAACAATGCCTAAAAGCGGAACATTTTTGATCACCGGGAGTTTACAATACTTCTGCAAATCAGCCTTATTGACCGCCTTATCTTTCATACTCGTAACCGAATAATTCTTGGCGATATGGCTATCGGTTTCCGGGCACCAAATTGAATAATCAATGCCGTTTAAAATACCAAAGAGGGCTGATTTACGTTTTTCCAAAACTCCCTCAAGCCCGAACCCGAACGCTTTTGTCTGGATCTCTTTGCTATACGTCGGGCTCACGGTATTGATGATGTCAGAAAAAACCAATCCACCTTTTAAAATATTGACTTTGTCATAAAATTCCAAGCCATCGACGCTAAAAAGACTCCAGTCAAGCCCGAGTTTCGGAAATTCATCTTTTAAAAAAAGCCCCTGGTATCCGATATTGTGAATTGTAAAAAGCGATTTTATATCTTTATAAAAAGGATCTGTAAAAAATTTCTTCTTTAAGAAAACGGGTATCAGTGCTGACTGCCAATCATGGCAATGAATAACCTGCGGTTTAAATTTAATTTCCTTCAAAAGCTCAAGAGAGCGGCAGCAAAAATACGCAAAACGGTCCAAATTGTCAGGGTAATCTCCGTTCTTGTCGCCATACAAAGTATCCCGGCCAAAATACACTTCGTTCTCAATAAAGTAAACTTTGATATTTTTTCCGGTAATTGAATACGAGATATCGTCACTCAAACGCTTGATGGGAACTTTTGAATTCTGGATTGTTTTATACCGGGGCATCACGATGATAACATCGTGTCCGAGCTCTTCTAATGCCAGAGGTAATGCTCCGGCGACATCGGCCAGTCCGCCTGTTTTTGCAAAAGGAACCACCTCACTTGCACACATGACGATTTTCATGCAACAGCCTCCTTTTTGATAAAAACTGCCCCAACAGTTATATGACAGGCAAACATCATGCCTCTGCCATACGTATGAAACACTCTATGAATGACTCGTGACCACAACGCCCGCATACTCCCCTGCCAAGGCTTTGGAAATAAAGCACCTGATTGCTGAATCGAAAAACATTTTCCGTCTGTCATAAATTGAAAATACTCTTCCATAAGAGTAACGTTCGAACGAAAAGCATATGTTCTAAAGAAATCGGGATTGAATCTCCAATAATCTTCGGGGTACCGGTGAATAGGCCACACGCTCGGAACGACAATAACACATGTCCCGCCAGGAATCAAAAGCCTCATCACATTATCAAGGACCACAAGAGGATTAAAAACATGCTCCAGCACATTCATCACAATAACAGTCCCAAAACGCTGCTGACCGAATACGGCGTCAACAGCGCCGCTATCTTCAAAATCAGCGATAAACGTTACTGCCGGACTAGGGCCACGATCGCTTCCACAATAACGTATGCCGGCCCCTTCAATAATCCCCTGCACATTATACCCTGCTATCCCTGCGCCGATTTCAAGGCAGGGAGACTTGATCAATCCCGCCTTCAGAATCCGTTTCACATAAACTATATCGGCATCAATCATTGGTCATACACCGTTCATTCCATATCCAGCCAATTCTTCCCTTTCAAAATATCTACCCGGATAGGCACGTTCAGTGAAACAACATGTTCCATACATTCTCTGATACAGGATACACACGACTCCAGCTCGCCAACCGGAACATCAAAAACAAGCTCATCATGAATTTGCATTGTCATCTGCGTCCTAAGATTCTTTTCTTTGAAATCCCGCGAGAGCTTAACCATCGCAAGCTTAATGAGATCACTCGCTGAACCTTGCACCGGCGTATTGACAGCCTGGCGCTCGGCAAATTGCCGGATGCTTTGGTTCTTATTGTTAATTTCGGGTATATATCGGCGTCTTCCTAAAATCGTCGTAACGAACCCCTGCTGCCGGACCTCTTCAATCTGTTTCTGAATATAGATACTGACACCGGGATACCGAAGGAAATACGCATCGATAAATTGTTGCGCTTGATGAGGAGAAATCCCCAGATCACGGGCAAGCCCATATGACGTAAGACCGTAAATTATACCGAAATTAACACGCTTGGCCACTGTACGCATCTGATCGGTAACATCAGATTCTTGAACGTCGTAAATACGAGCGGCGGTTGCTTTATGGATATCTTTATTTTGAAGAAAAGCCTTGGTTAAAGTTTCATCACCGGACAGATGCGCCAGAATCCGCAGTTCAATCTGAGAATAATCCGCAGCAATCAACCAGTGATTTTTGTCAGAAGCGATGATCGCCTGTCTGATCTTCCGGCCGATATCCGTGCGTACCGGAATATTCTGCAGGTTCGGGTCACTGGAACTCAAACGTCCGGTTTCTGTTCCTGTCTGATTAAAATGTGCGTGTAATCTGCCGGTTTTCTCCTCAACCATCGTTGGCAAGGTATCAATATACGTTGACTTGAGTTTTGTTAAATGCCGATACTCTAAAAGTAACGCGGGAAGTTCATGCTGGGAAGCCAACGTATTCAATACCTCTTCGTCTGTCGACGGACCAGTCTTGCTTTTTTTAATAACCGGCAGCTTTAATTTTTCAAAGAGAATTTCCCGCAGTTGTTTCGGTGAATTAATATTAAACTGTGTGCCGCTTACCGCATAAATTTGCTCAATACGTGTAATGAGCCGCTCTTCAACATCCCGTGAAAGTCTTCGAAAGGCATCCTGATCCAGGGTAATACCGGCAATCTCCATATCCGCCAGTATCCCGACCAACGGCATTTCAACTTCAACGAATAATTTATCAAGAGAAACTTCGGCTAATTTTTCCCGTAACAGCGGCACAAGTGCAATGATGATCCGCGCGCATCCGGCACTATCAAGCAAACCGGCTTCAACGGTTTTCTCCAAATACGTCCAGGCAATATCAGACAAATCATAGGATCCCGCCGCCGGATTCAATAAATACGCGGCAATCATCGTGTCAAATTCTATTCCCGCAAAATCAATCTCCTGTTCAGCCAACAGGCGCTTTATTCTTTTAAGATCATGGCCGATTTTTGGGACCGCAGGATCTTCTAAAAGTTTTTTAGCGCGCAATCCGATTTTCTCAAGACAAAAAACCTTATCCCCCCAGGCAAGCGTTATCGCGGGGAACCGCAAAAAACCTACCACAACCGGACCGGAGTGCGCGGTGTACTCCTCCATTGCAGCATCCTGTATCCGCACGTCAGGAGTTTCATCAATCTGCCGGGAATTATCAATCGGCAATTCTTTCAGGAATTTTTTAAATTCAAGCTCCCTGAACATATTTCGCAACCGGTCATAATCAGGTTCCCGGCGCGCCAACAGCTCTAAAGAAAAATCGACGGGGACATCAGACTTAAGACGGGTAAGTTTACAGTTACGCTCAATAGTATCGGCATGTGACTTAATCGTCTCACGCAATTTTTCCTGTTTGATTTCATCGACCCTGCGGACGACTTCACCGGCTGAACCAAAAGTCTGAATAAGCACCGCGGCGGTTTTTTCACCAACACCGCGCACACCGGGAATATTATCGGCAGTATCTCCCATAAGCGCGATAAAATCGGATATCTGCCCGGGAGTTACGCCAAAACGCTCTTGAACTTCTTTCTCATTATACGTGACACCCTCATCTTTATAGGGAGAAAAAACAACCGTTGAGGCATCGACCAACTGCAGCATATCTTTATCGGAGCTGATAACCGTTACCGCTAAACCAGCCGTATGCGCATGCCGTGAAAGCGTCGCGATAAGATCATCCGCTTCAAATCCTTCTTTTTCAAAGAGCGCTATACCATACGCGCGTATAATATCTTTCATGAACGGAATCTGGCTCGATAAACCGTCTGGCATCGGAGGCCGCTGCTGCTTATATTCAGCAAATTGTTCCGTACGGAACGATATACGCGAGACATCGAAACAAGCAGCCATATACGGCGGCGAAAAATTCTTCAGAATTTTCTGAAGCATCGTCACAAAACCGAAGACCGCATTCGTCGGCTGTCCTTTCGACGTCGTTAGCTGCCCTAACGCGTAAAAAGCACGGTAACAAAACGCCGTTGCGTCCAATAAGTAGAGTCTCTTTTCAGGCATTAATAGAATACATGGAGTTCGACAATGGGAGGAACTCGTACGTGGTGGTGCTATCGCGATTTTGACAACAGCGTACTCTGGAGCTTCTCAACAAATGCAGTGATCTCATCGTTAGAAGGATCCATGAGCTGCGCATCCACCGCCTGTTTCCAGGCAAGAACATATTCGCGCTTCAAGTAATTACGTTTGGCCTTTTCAAAATAATCCCGTGCAAGTGCCTTCTGGTCCCGGTTGAGAACAGCTTTCTTAGCAGAAACATCCTGCATAAGATTAACCACATCCTGTTCTTTTTCCAATTGAACGGGGTACGGCTGTTCGCCTAAAACAAGTTTTATATCAGCAAGTCGTTTCTGAGCTTTTGAAGTCCACGGATCATCAACCAACCCGTATTCAATACGTTTTTTCCAATAATACTCCGCTTGAGGCAAATCCCGTTTATTTTCGTAGAAAATCGCTAAATTTGAATACGCGCTCGCAAAAGCAGGGTCAACCTGCACAGCCTTTAAATAATTCTGTTCGGCCCTATCCGGTTCATCCATTCCTTCAAAAAGAACACCTAAATCGTTATAGGCAACCGCATACGATGGATCAAGCTCAACCGCCTTTTGGTAGAGCATCATTGCCTGATCAATATTACCGATATTCTGAAATTGTAAACCTTGCTGACGGTACATCCTGGCTTGTTGTTGCAATTCCGTGAGAAATTCCCGTCGATTAGAAGTTTGAGCCGGCTTCGTACGCGCAGGAGCCCGAGAAGCGACGCGCGGCGCTGGCCGCGGCTTTACTTCTTCAACCTGTGAACTCACAATATACCCGTGGTTAGCGTTTTTAAGATCATTTTCATCCGCAAACGCAAAGGAAACAAACCCTACAACACACAAGAAACTGCACAGGAAAATAATTGAATTATTTCGGGTAGGATTTTTCATTAGTATATGTCCTATTGTACACTGCTTCAATGTGTTACGTCAAGGAAAAAATTGCAATAAAAACTACAAATTAGTTCAAAGTGCAATGTTCAAAGTTCAATGCAAGTTCAGAGTTTTATAGTTCAAAACAAATAAATTAAGTTCTCTTTATCAAAAACAAGGCTTTGAACATTGAACCTTGAACTATGAACTACATAAGCGGATCCATCGCAAGCACCGGATGCTTCACTTTTTCCAAATACGCAATAAGCTCTTCGGACGTTGTGGCAACAGTTTCATCCGCAATACGATCCAATAAATCCGGCACCCCTTCTTCCCGGCACCGCTTCATTAATTTATCACGTAAAAGCTCTTTGAGCTCTTTGGGCATCCAAACTAAACGTTGCAACCCGCCCTCAGCTGCAATAAATTTCTTGCTAACCAAATAGAGTTTACCAACACCCAGGAAACCCGGTGTTTGCACGCCGCCACCGACAGAACCGGCCAATGTCGTAAAGGTCATACCCGACGGAGTGATCCCGGTGAAATCGCGATGCACCACCATAACACCGTTAACTTCGGGGATAATCGCCAAGATACATTCAAAGCATCCGCAGGATGATTGCGGCGAGTCCATCAGCGAATACATGCTGACGCGTTCAATCGTCTTGTTGGAACGATTGTAAAAAAAGTCGTTGATATTCTTCCATTGGCCGAGTTTGGCATCCAAGGAAGCACCTTTTACAACCGGTTGATTCGGCCCGGTCGGAGTAATTTCATACGAAGCTTTTCCATCCAACCAGGAATAAGCACCGCACAAACCAAGCCGCTCAGGCGTAATAATACACACATGGTTGGGAGCAAATGACTGGCACAAGAGACACGAATAAAATGTATCGACACTTTCATCGGTCATGCCTGCCAATCGTTCGTCGCGCTCATCATAGGCCTTCCGTGCATCGCGCAGTATCTTCTCAACCATTGCTTTATCCGTATAGATCTTGACCTGCACCTTATCAACGATAGCATCGTATTCCTGATGAAGCATAGCGTGAAGTATCAAACCGATATGATTCAGCCGAAAACCCTTTTGAAAAGCGTCTTTACTGATGCGAATCCAATTCATATCGCGCTGACCGACATGCATAATCCCCATCGCGTAATTCATAAAACGGTGAATCTGACGCTCCAGAATCGGCTCGAAATCTTTCTGCATCTTCCGTCCCGCAACTTCAACAACAAGCGCAAAGGGAAACGATTGTGCCCCATCCGGAAGTTTTTCGATATCGGACCCGATACATTCGATCTTCCCGTCTTCAACGCCGTTAAAATCTTTCATATGTAAATATTCGAATGCGATATTCCCTTTACCGCCGAATTCCACATATAACTGTTCACGCCGGACACGTTCTCCTTCAAAAGCAGCGGCGTAAGGAACGGGGACGGGGACATCCGTTACTTTAACTTTAAGGCCACGGACTTCAACGCATGTATTTGAAATACGGGCATAATCTTTTTCCGTTACCAGTGCCTCATACAAAGTAGTGTCTATTTTAGGTAATTGCGGAACATCCAAATCGGAAACAATGGGGAAGCCCATTCCTAAAACACCGAGGCCGGTCGCAACAATCACTGCATCCACATGACTCAACAAGATCACGAAAGCCGGAACTTTTTCTTTCGTATATGACAGGATTTCTTTCCATTGCCCTGCTTTTAAACCACCATACATAAGGGGTGCGCGCACCGCCCAGTTCACCGCGTAAATAGCCGAAAGATAATCGTCGCCGAGCGAAACAATATAATTTTCAAGCCCCATCTCGACTTTTTTATTTTCTAACTGCGAACGCAGCGTCTTGCCGTTAACGCTGCCGACTAAAAGGCTCACGATACTTTTGCCCTGCAGATCACGGACGAGTTTGACTGCCGCATCTTCATCATGGGCAGGCCCCAAAATAACAGCGATACCGGCAATACGCCCATCAACCAATTGGATACCCAATGCGCGAAGTAAGGTATCCGTCAAGAAACCGGCACATCCTTGATGCGGATGCCCTTTTGATACATATGAGATTGCCGCTAAAACCTCTTCGCATAGAAGAGCAGCAATACCTTTATTCAAAACACCGCCAAGCGCGGGGATATAGAATCCATTCGAAGCAGCTTTATTGGAATCCAGGGTTTCCGCTTCTTTAAGAATAGTCCGGCAGTCAGCAAGCGTATTAGCTTCAATTTTCAAAAACGCGTTGGCAAGAGGCAAATAATAGTTCGTCTCGGGGAAAGCCACGGGAGCAGAAACGCCCGCGGTTTGTATCGCTTTTTCTATCGCATCTTTTGTCGCCGCAAGGATCGCGGCAGACCCCGTGGTCCCTAAACCAATTAAGACTTCTGCTGACATAATGATTGGCTCCCTTCTAACTCGGTTAAAATTGTAGTAACGGCGAGCGCGCCTTCGGCACCGGCAACGGATGGATCTTTATTCACGACAGGCGACTGTTGGAAACACGCAACATTCCCGCACGCAAAAACCCGTTCATGATTCGTTCGCATAGAATTATCGACAACAACAAATCCCGATGCAAGCGCAATATCTGTTTCTTTTAAAAAATCCGTAGAGGCCAGGCGCGGGCCCGTGCAGACAACCAAGCTCGTTCCGATTGCTTTCCCATTGGATAATTTTATGGCTCGTAATTCAACACCTTCACCGATGATTTCGGAGACGGTCAACGAATCAATCCATTCAACAAATTCATCCGCGGCAAAATCAACAGGCACAGGAGAAGCGATTATTCTTACCTCTTTTGACTTTGCGCGCAAAATCCCGGCAAGGCTTTTACAAAGCAACGGATCACCCATAAGGCATGCCGTATGAGTAATGTCAAGCCGCTGCTTTATCGCCTGGGCCGAACGAAGAGTGCCCCACGAGAAAACACCGTCTTTATTTTTACCTGGCACATCAGGCAAAGGAACTTTCGTGCCGGAAGCAATAACGCAGTAATCAAACGCCAGTTTTGCCCCGTCTTTAAGCGTCGCTCGCCGGCGTTTGGCATCAAGCCTAACCACTTCGCCGTCTTGTATAAGGGCGATTTTATTGCTCCGGTAAAAATCGTCTCCCGCGATAAAAAGTTCTTTTTCTTTTTTCGTCCCGGCAATATATTCCAACAAAAGTTCTTTTCGGTACGCACAAAACGGCTCCCCGGAAACAACCGTGATCTCATGGCCGCCCTTGTGTACCAACGCTGCAACTGCCGCATGCCCCGATGAAGAATTCCCGATAATAAGTATTTTTGCCATAGATATAATCCCTTATAACCCACTCGCCTCTAAAACATCCGGGATCGCGTTATGCAAACCGAGGGGCATTATATGTACTCCCTGACACATCGGCTTTAACGCGCGAATAAGGGCTGCGGCTATCTCGATTGACTGTGCCCGTTTATCGCCAGCCTGTTCCATCTGCGCGATAAGATTATCCGGAACCGTAATCCCGGCGACATGTTTGTTCATGTACCGGGCCATTGCCGCTGATTTCAATAAAATAATCCCTGCGATAACCGGCGTTTTAATATCGTGAATGGAATGGACGAACCGCTCAAACGAAGCAACATCAAAAACAGCCTGGGTCTGAAAAAATTGCGCTCCGGCATCGATCTTTTTTTTCATCTTCATAATTTGCAAAGAAACAGGCTCTGACCCCGGATTTACCACACCTCCCAGAAAAAACGACGGCGCCTTACCTTCCAGCTTATTCCCCCGCATATCAAACCCTTGTGAAAGCCTGACAGCAGCCTGCAAAAGCTGAACTGAATCCAGATCAAACACCGGTTTTGCATCAGGATGATCGCCCATCGACGGATGATCACCGGTAAGGACTAAAACATTCTCAATACCGAGCGCCGCTGCGCTTAAAAGATCGGACTGCAACGCCAAACGGTTACGGTCGCGGCACGTCAGTTGAAAAATTGGTTCTATGCCTTTTTGCTTTAAAAGAACTGACACGGCCAGCGAACCCAGGCGCATCACGGAACTTTGAAGATCCGTTACATTCATCGCGTCAATGCGCGAACGCAAAGATTCAGCCTCGGCTACGAGATGCGCTGTTTCAATACCTTTCGGAGGCCCTAATTCCGCCGTAACAACAAATTTTTTTGATTGTATTGTATCTTGAAAAGTCATATCTACCACTTTTTAAAAACAAAAAAAACCGCCAATGACATACAGAAAAAACCCACCAAATAATTCCACTTCATCCCCTCTTTCAAATAAAAGATGGAAAAAAAACAAAAAACAACCAGTGTAATAACTTCCTGAATGGTTTTAAGTTGCGCCGTGGAATATTGATAACTGCCGATACGATTTGCCGGTACCTGAAAACAATACTCAACGAGGGCAATGAGCCAACTCACAACAATGGCAATCCAGAGAGGCGAAGACCTGTATTTCAAATGCCCGTACCAGGCAAACGTCATAAAGATATTCGAAACAGTCAATAAAGCGATAGCTCTCATGGTTGTCGTTTACACGATAAAAGTACATTGCGCATAAGCATTGTTACCGTCAAGGGCCCGACGCCGCCGGGGACAGGGGTAATCCAGGCCGCGCGCTGTGCGGCAGCATCAAATTCAACATCTCCTACGATTGTATCATGCACACGGTTAATGCCGACATCAATAACAACGGCCCCTTCTTTTATCCACTCTCCCTTAATAAGTCCCGCCTTGCCAACCGCAACAATGAGGATTTCAGCGGTACGCACATGATCTGCAAGTTTTCCCGCCTTTGAAGTCCCGATATGACAAACCGTAACCGTCGCCAGTTTCTCAAGCAATAGAAGCGTTAATGGTTTTCCAACGATCTGACTATGCCCGACAATAACCACATCTTTCCCATATACGTGAACGCCGGTTTCCTTGATAAGCTCCATAACAGCGGCAGCGGTACACGGAACAAGCGCTGTTTTAGCACACAGGAACTGTCCGACATGAGCAGGATTCATACCTTCAACATCTTTTTCAGGGGCAATGGAACAGGATGCAATCTTTGCATCTAAATGGTTTGGTAACGGCATTTGAATAATAATGCCATTGACACTCTTGTCAGAATTAAGTTTTTCTATGCACGCGACAAGCTGCTCTTCAGTGGTTTCCTGCGGTAATTCTGTAAGCCGATACTCAATACCAAGAGACTCCGCGGTTTTCTCCTGTGATTTAACATAACTAGAGGCTCCGGCATTTGTGCCGACCATAACAGACGCCAAAACCGGCTTGCAGGACAAGCCAGCAATCTGCTGTTTGAGCCCTTCCTTCATACGCTCCGCAATCGGCCTACCCTCTAATAATTTTGCCAACCCGCTCCTCCGTTTTCTTGCGAATCGCGCTGACAACACGCGCTTTCTGTTTCAACTCTTTGTTCATGGCAACAGCACGTTTATAGTCACCGAGAAACTTGAGATTAACGGCGACAGTATACGAAGAACTGGCAAACGACGCTTCCAATAAAACCGCGGCAACCGCAACATCGCTGATAAGATTTTTATTCCCTTTCGTAACAAGGCTCCGGCATAATTGGATCCCGTCAAAACTCAACCGGCAGATCATGAACGGAATACGCAAAGCTTCGCGCATATTCTTACTTTGATACGCCACAACATCACGGTCAACCAAATTCATGAATTGTTCCCGTAACTTTTCAGAAACGATCAGCATCTTTCTAAGGTCATTGTCATAGCGTGCGTATGCGGATTTTCCGATCGTATAGCGGATCACCATACTGACAAGCGAAGCCCCCAAACAAGCGGTTAACGCGCTTGCCGAGCCTCCGCCGGGAGCTGCAATTTTCGCCGCTACATCAGCCGCGTATTTCCGTAAGGTTCGATTCTGATAATCAGCCATTGTGTCCCTCGTGAAGTTACGACAACCCCCGTATAGTACCGAAAGAATCGATATCAATGTTTTCGCCGCGCGGATGACTGGGCAGCCCCGGCATCGTCTGAATTGAACCGCATAAGGCGGTCAGAAAACCCGCTCCCGCATACGCCCGTATATCCCGCACCGGCACAATAAAACCGGAGGGCCTGCCTTTCAAAGATGCGTCATGCGAGAGTGAAAGCGGGGTTTTTGCCATACACACGGGAAGCCTCGACCAGCCGCGACGGGTATATTCTTCGATCTTCATCTCTGCTTCAGGACTATACGTCACCCCTGCAGCTCCATACATACGCCCGGCAATTGTTTCGATTTTTTCCCGTATCGAGCTCTCAAGCGGATACAAAAAGGAGAATTTCTTCTTTGACTCGGCTAATCCCGCCACGCTTTTTGCAAGCGCCACACCACCGCGCGAACCTTTCGCCCAAACCTCACTGACCTGACAATCATCGGCGCCAAATTGAAAGGCTTTCTTTCTGACAAATTCAATTTCTTCTTTGGTATCAGAAGAAAACTTATTAATAGCAACAACCGCCGGGATCCCAAACTGCTTCACATTTTCAATCTGCTTTGCCAAGTTCACAATCCCCTTCTCCAGAGCGGACATATTCTTAACACGCAAACAGGTTTCAAGAGGTTTCCCCGCGACAATGCTGCAAATTCCCGCATGAGCTTTCAATGCCCTCAAAGAACAAACAATAACCGCACAATCCGGTTTTAACCCACTGATACGGCATTTAATATCAAAAAATTTCTCCGCCCCGCATTCCGCGCCAAAACCGGCTTCCGTAACAACATAATCGGAAAACGCCAACGCGATCGTATCCTGGATAATAGAACTACTACCGTGCGCAATATTGGCGAACGGACCCGTATGCACAAAACAAGGCGTTCCTTCGATGGTCTGAATAAGATTCGGCTTTATGGCATCCTTAAGAAGAACACTCATAAGCCCCGCGACTTTAACATCTTCGGTCGTAACAGAATTACCGTGCGTATCCGATGCAAGAACAATTCTGCCTAAACGCCGCCGCAGATCTTTCATATCAGAAGCTAACGCAAGGATCGCCATGATCTCCGAGGCCGGTGTAATATCAAAACCGCTTTCCCGGGGAATCCCGTCTTTGGAAGAACCAAGGCCGATACGTACGTTGCGAAGCGCACGGTCTCCGATATCAACAATGCGGCGCCAATAAATACGGTTTTCATCAATTCCTAAAAGATTACCCCGGTATAATGCGTTATCCAGAAACGCCGCGGCAATGTTATGGGCCAGGCTCACGGCATGCGCATCCCCGGTAAAATGCAAATCAAAATCTTCCCGCGGTAAAACCTGAGAATATCCTCCACCACCGGCACTCCCCTTAATACCAAAAACCGGCCCCATCGAGGGCTGTCTAATACAAACGGAGGCACGTTTCCCAAGACGATTCAAGCTCATAGCCAGGCCGATCGTCGTAACGGTTTTGCCTTCTCCTAACGGCGTCGGTGTCATTGCAGTCACCAGGATATATTTACCTTGTTTACGCCCCTTACACCGGGAAAGAATATCCAGATCTATCTTGGCGATATAATCGCCATATCCGAACAAATACTTTGCGGCAATCGAGAGTTTTGCGGCGACTTTCTTAATTGAATTTTTTTTAATAGATTGTGCGATAGATACGTCTGAACGCATACAAACTCCTGCTAGAAAGACGGCAGTTCAAATGCATGGGGAATGATGTTTACAGCAAAATCTTTTTCAGATTGAAGAACACTCACAACGTCAAAACGCGCCTTTTTATCAAAAAACTTTTTTTCTTGCAGAAACGCAAGCGCGGTCTTTGCGATCTGCCGCTGTTTTGCGGCGTCCACCGATTCAGCAGGCATACCCCGGCGGACATTGGTACGTGTTTTTACTTCGATAAAACAAATAACATCCTTATCCAGAGCAATAATGTCGATTTCTCCAAGCCGCGTCCGGTAATTACGGGCAACAATGCGATACCCGCGTTTACGCAAAGCATCACAGGCAATATCTTCGCCAGATTTTCCGGTAAGAAGGTGATTGTTCGACACTACAAAAACGTTTTCCTGTGGATGTCAAGTACACCACGTTCAGAAATCGCATCCCGGTGTTTCTTTGTAGGATAGCCTTTATGCTGACTGAATCCATATCCCGGATACATGCGATCATATACAACCATCATACGATCCCGCGAAACTTTAGCCAAGATTGAAGCGCAGGCAATGGAAAGTGAACACCCATCCCCCCGAACTATCGGAGTACACGGATACGGCGTATCAAACCGCGCGTTACCATCGACAATAACATGCATGCGCCGTGATGTATCAAGCTTATTACGCACGACTAATTCGGTAACCGCCTGTGACATGGCAACTTTAGTTGCCTCTAGAATATTGATCCGATCGATTATTTTTTCATTCACAACGCCCAGCCCGTAGAAAGACTTGGCGATAATTTCATCAAAGGCGCGTTCCCTTTGAAGAGCGGTCAACTTTTTTGAATCATCTATGCGATTGAAAAAATCGGTATCGGTAAGGAAACACGCACCCGCAACCACCGGACCAGCCAACGGCCCCCGGCCTGCTTCATCAACGCCGATGATTACGTCAAAGCCTTGGGTATGAAGACTATGCTCAATAGAAAGCACTGTTCGTTAGGCAGCTTTTGGTTCTTGATTTTGTTCTTGTTTTGGTTCAACCGCCGTTCTTTCTTCGATCTTAGTAGCGCGTTTACCTATTTTGCTGCGCAGATAATACAATTTTGCACGGTGTACTTTCCCCTGTCTCAAAAGCTCGATACGCTCGATAGAAGGCGAATGGAGTATAAATACACGTTCAATTCCCTCGCCGTAAGAAACCTTACGCACGGTAAACGTCGCCTTAATGCCGTTTCCCGTCTTTGCGATAACAACCCCTTCAAAAGGGTGCAGGCGGAATTTATTATCGCCTTCAGGAATCTTGGTTAAAACTTTAACCGTATCTCCCACGCCGAATTCCGGGACATTACGGGTAGCTTGCTGAGACTCAACTAATTTGATCTTATCCATTGCGTATTTCTCCTTTTTTCCGTTTCGTAAGAAGATCTGGTCTTCTTGATTGTGTGCGTTCGATTGATTGCTGTTTGCGCCATGCCTCTATTTTGGTGTGGTCTCCCGAAACGAGGACCGCAGGGACTTTCCACCCCCTAAAATCTGCAGGGCGCGTGTACTGCGGATATTCTAATAGATTACCTTCAAATGACTCAAAATTCAAGGAATTTTTATCGCCGAGGACCCCCGGAATAAGCCGTACAACCGCGTCAACAACAACCATCGCAGGCAACTCGCCTCCCGTCAACACGTAGTCCCCGATAGAAAGCTCTTCATCGACGATATTCTCACGCACCCGCTCATCAATCCCTTCATAATGGCCGCAAATAAAGATTAACTGTTTTTCTTTGGCAAGCCGTTTGGCGCATTTCTGGTCAAACTTTTTTCCTTGCGGAGAGAGCACAATAACCTTGCAGGACTTAGACTTATGTTTTTTGATCGTTTCAACGCAGCGGACAATCGGTTCCACAGCCATTACCATGCCTGCCCCCCCGCCAAAAGGCCGGTCATCAACTTTTCGATGTTTATCAAGCGTATAATCACGCACATTATGCACGTGTATAATAACCTTTTTTTTCTCTTGTGCGCGCTTCATAATTGACTCATGCAGCGCGGCTTTGCACATGTCGGGGAATATAGTAAGGATATCAATCCGCATCGGCATAGTAACCCTCATTCCCATCATTATTATACTGCGCCAAAAACGTATTTTTAAACTCCCTGAATCGAGATTCTGCGATAGACGTACGGACGCGCTCCATAAAAGAAATGAAAAAGTGAATATTATGCAGCGAGACAAGCCGCAGACCAAGAATTTCTTCCGTATTAAATAAATGCCTCAGATACGACCGGGAAAAATTTTTACAGGCGTAACAATCGCAATTCGGATCCAGGGGCGTAAAATCTTCGATATACGGCGCATTCCGGATGGTGATTTTACCGACGCTGGTAAATGCAGTTCCATTCCGGCCGTAACGCGTGGGAATAACACAATCAAACATATCCATGCCATTTTCCACCGCTTCAAGAATATCAGCGGGCATTCCAACACCCATTAAATAGTGCGCTTTATCCGGCGGCAAAAACTGCGCCGTATGAGCGGTTATACTATGGCGCAGATGCGTTGGTTCGCCGACAGAAACCCCACCGATAGCAAAGCCGTCAAAATCCATTTCAATTAAACGCTCAGCGCACTCCTTGCGCAAATCTTCATAGGTCGCTCCCTGCACAATACAGAATAAAAGCTGCCGCTTTGCCGGCGGAATATCCGACTGATATCTCATCGCTTCCCGTGAGCGCCTCGCCCAATCAATGGTACGCCTCATCGCAGTTTCCGCGTGATCCCGGGAACACGGGTAATGCGCGCATTCATCTAACGGCATCATAATATCGCTCCCCAGGTCACGTTGAATCTGAACCACCGATTCCGGGGTCAAAAAATGTTTAAACCCGTCGATATGCGATTGAAAACGGACGCCTTCATCGGAAATCTTACGTAAAAGCGCCAAACTGAATATTTGATACCCGCCGCTATCGGTAAGAATCGGCTTCTGCCAGGACATAAAATTATGCAATCCGCCGGCTTTTCTGATCACATCCATTCCCGGACGCAAAAGCAAGTGATAGGCATTCGCAAGAATGATTGCGGCACCGCTATCTTCCAAATCCCGCGGCGACAACGCTTTCACCGTCGCCTGCGTGCCAACCGGCATGAAACAAGGCGTTTCAATTTCGCCATGCAGCGTCGATAATTTCCCGAGCCGTGCTTTAGTATCCGGATCAGTGTGCACAAGAGTAAACATTTTAAAGTATCACCATAGCGTCGCCATAACTGTAAAATCTATATTCTTTTTGTATTGCTTCCGCATACGCGCGCTTCATAAGCTCAACTCCGGCAAAAGCGCAGACAAGCATAAACAACGTCGTCTGAGGCAAATGAAAATTCGTCAATAAACAATCAACAAGTTGAAAACGGTACCCCGGGTACATAAAAATGTTTGTTAAACCTTCGTCTTTGCCCTGCGCCAATGTCTCAAGGCAGCGGCAACTGGTAGTCCCAACCGCAAAAACCCGGCCGCCTGTTTTTTTTGTTGCTTCAATTTTATTTTTTGCCGCAGCACTCACGAAAAATTCTTCATAATCCATCTGGTGTTGCCTGATATCCTGGACCTTCACCGGATTAAACGTCCCCAACCCCACATGAAGCGTCACATACACAACTGCCGTACCAGCCAAACTGATTTCACGAAGGTTCTTTTCCGTAAAATGCAAACCCGCGGTCGGTGCAGCAACAGCGCCGTCATGAGCCGCATAGACCGTCTGATAATAATCGGCATCAAGCGGCTCGCACGCACGCTTAATATACGGCGGCAAAGGAATCAAACCATGGCGATAAACAGATTGCGCGTCATCTGTCAAGAAACGGATTTCCCTGCGACCTTCAATAATGGCGCGCAAGCTACCGTTATCAAAACTGATCTCTTCCCCCGTTTTAAGTCGCCCCGGCTTTAAAAGAGCGCTAAATCGTGCGTTGCCCTCATGCTTCAAAAGGAATGCTTCAACCTGGCCTCCCGTTTTACGCGTACCTTTTAAACGGCATGGCACAACTTTTGTGTCATTGAGTACCAAAATATCATTCGGTTTCAGATACGTACTAATTTCCGAAAAAATCCTGTGTTCAATAGATCCCGTTGCCCGATTAACCACCATAAGCCGCGCATTATCACGAGCAACAAGAGGATATTGCGCAATACGTTCTTTAGGCAGATAATAATCGAAATCGGAAAGTTTCATAGTACGGAGATTTCTGACTCCGGATAATAGAAGGAAAGGATATCACGATAGGTTTTGCCTTCTTTTGCCATAAAATAACCGCCCCATTGGCACATGCCCACGCCATGCCCCCAGCCTGTACCTTCAAAAACCACATCATCATCAACGACTTTCACGTCGAATTTCGTACTGCGTATACTATTAGCACCCACATATTGCCGGAAATCTTTTGCGGGAATAGTCTTTATCTCCTGCGCGGCAGTAATTGTCATATCAATAACGCGCCCTGATTCATCATAGCCATTGGCTGCAATATCCTTAATCTTCTTTATCTTAAAACCGGCACCGGCTAATTTTTCCTCAATTTCACGTATCGAGAGAACCGCATGCCAGGCATAATGAGGGGAATTTTTACAGTAATGGCACACCACTCCTTTTAAAGGGACAAGCGCGGTATTCCACAAACGTACCGCATCTTCAGTTCTTCCGCCGCAAGCGGCATGAAAATATGCCGGAAATATTTTACCCTGATATTTAAGCACCTGTCCTTTTGTTTCATCAACAGCTCTATTCGTACGATACCGCTCTGACGTCAACCCGCCGTAAACCTGTGAAAGCACATCATTGGTAACATCAAAAGCTTTCCCCGCTTTTTGCTCAGCTTGATATACCGCGTACGTCCGGCAAACAATAGCCTGAGCCTTTAGAATTTCCGCCGGCCAATAATGAGACGCCTCATGATACAAGATACCTTTAATATAATCCTCAAGATTCACCGTATTGATAACCAACAGTCCGCCCTTCGGACGCCGGACCAATTCAATAGTATCGCGGAACATCCGGCCGTTAATACTGAGGCCGAATAATTGCTGCGCTTCAATGCAAACTCTTTCCGTCGGACAACGGATACCCCCGATAATGATCCCATCAGGATACGTTGTTGCGGTAGCGTTAATATGAGTACCCTCATACAGGATTTTCTTGGTTTGACTATCCACAATCGTATAGGGCCCGCGTATCCGGATATTGAGCGAAAACACGTTATCCTCAATAGCAACGCGAATAGTGGAAACATCCTGTGCGAAACTAGCCGCGCACGAAATAATCGCCAACCCGGCCGCCGCAATTACTATCCGGATAGTCTTCATCTTCGGGAAAATAACCATATGATCAGTGAGATAATCGCGCTTGCAACAAGACACGTACCAAGCGGAAAATAAAAAGTAACGCTATCCTTTTTAATAACGATGTCGCCCGGTACCGTACCGATATGTAAAATCGTATGCACCGCCAGGACAAAAATCCCGATAACAACAAAACCTATCCCGAGCACAATAAGCGTTTTTCCCAGCGCGTGTAATTCCATTTCATAAACCTATTTCTTTTTCTTTGCCATCGCCCGCTCGCGTTCCGAATAAACACATCCGCAGTATTTCTGGCAATAGATGCCCGCCTTTTTTGCCTGATCGTGAGCTTTGCGAAAGCCAGGGCGGAAATCCTCAAAATAGAACAAAACACCCTGCTCTTCAGCTGCCAGGTTTCCCACCTGCTTAATAACTTCAATATCCTGGTAGGGGCTTACCAGAAGTGTAGTCGTAAAAGCAGTAAATCCATTTTCTCTGGCATAGCGCGCGGTCTGTGACAAGCGCAGTTTCCAGCAATACGCGCATCGTGCGGGGAACCCGAGACTTTCAGGAACAGTACGAAAAAAAATATCCGGGTCATATTCCGGAAAGGCTACAGGAACCTGCTGGCCTTTACCATATTCTTCAACAGCCTGCCGTCTCAGATTGAATTCAGGCGCCGGATGTATATTCGGGTTATAGAAAAACCCCGAAACATCGAATCCATCCTGACGCAAACGTTCCAACGGATAAATCATACACGGAGCGCAACAAGTATGCAGCAATAATTTCTTCATAAAAATTCGCTTTTCGGCATGCGGTATACGGTTATCGGTTAAGGGCCTCAATAAACCCGGCGATCCAAAAACCACGAACCGTTAACCGGCATTTTTTGCTGCCCGGTACATAACAACATTCGCCTTTTCAAGCGTTATCAGCCCCTCGGAAACCATCTCATCAAGAAACGGCAAAAACGCGCTGATTTTCTCTTCGCTATCAACAATTTCAATAATAATAGGCAGATCCTGGGACAATTCCAGTAATTTCGTCGTATGCATATGGCTTTTACAGCCAAACCCCATGCAACCTTTTACCACCGTCGCACCAGCCAATTCCTGTTTACGGGCCAAAAGAACAATCTCTTCATACAGCGGTTTTCCCTTCCATTTATCCGCTTCTCCGATAAAAATTCTCAACAACTTTCCGTCAGCAGGAATTTTCATGTCAATCTCCCGTTTACATTACTTTACCAAGCCACATCCCGATGCGAAAAAGGATAAATCCGGCTGCAACACTCACCATTACATTCATAAAAGCGCGAAACGTCTCTCCATCACGTATCAAATACGACGTTTCCAGGATAAATGTAGAAAATGTCGTAAATGCTCCGCAAAAGCCGATCATTAAAAGCATGCGGGCGTTTGTACCCAGTAAAAACTTCTCTTCGGCAAGACTGGCAAAAATTCCCACCAGAAAACAACCGCTCAAATTCACCGCAAGCGTTCCGAAAGGAAACTGCGCTCCACAGGCCCTATTAACCGCAAGTGCCAAGCCATAGCGCGCCACTGTTCCCGCCGCTCCTCCGATAATAAGATTTAAGAAAGTTATCATAATAGTAACCAATAGTCCGGGTCACCGAGTCACAAGAGCACACGTCACAAGTTTGAATTCCGCCGGTGACGGATAGCTGATCTTTAAAACGTCAGTCATCCTAAGAATCTTTTTTGCTTCAGGCGGTCAAAGAATATACATTAAGCCACTTCAAACATTCGCCAATAAGAAACCTATGGAGCGGGTGGCTTGGCTGTTTCGAGCAGGGCGTGGGAGGCCGCGAGCGGGCATGGATCGCCCGCAGAATACTTCCAGCGAGAGCGAGCGAGACGACCACGAGCGAAGATTTTCCACGCCGGGAAAAATCAAGCGTCCCTGCGCGAAATTACCAAGCCAGGACCCGCTCAAATCGCTATAAGAAAAGTTCTTCTTCTCGCTTTTTTCCTACGACGCCGCAATGCTGACGCGCCAATTTTGTAACCGCTCTGCCTCGGGATGTGCGTTTCAGGAATCCGCACTTCAATAAATACGGCTCAACCGTATCGACGATTGTATCGACTTCCTCATTCAAACTTGCTGCTATTGCTTCAACGCCGACCGGTCCGCCGTCATAAACTCCGATAATAGTCTGTAGAACCCTGCGATCAAGTTCATCAAGGCCTGCCTGATCAATCTTCAGTTCGTTTAATGCCTGAATCGCAACTTCGCGGGAGACTTCCGTATGCTTGCCAACCTGCGCATAATCGCGAACACGTTTTAAAAGACGGTTTGCCACACGCGGTGTCCCGCGGGCACGACGGGCAATTTCATTGGCGGCATCAAGCGTAATCCTGATCCCCAATATTTGAGCTGAATGCATAATAATTGAGGCCAGTTCCTTGGCCTCATAAAAATCAAGATGGTAAAAAATACCGAAGCGGCCGCGTAACGGTGAAGCCAGCAATCCTGAACGAGTTGTCGCTCCGACCAACGTAAAAGGCTTGAGGTTAAATTTAATAGTCTTGGCGTACGGCCCTTTATCAATGACAAAATCAATCTGATAATCCTCCATTGCCGGATACAAAAATTCTTCCACAACTTTCGAGAGACGATGAATCTCGTCGATAAAAAGGATATCCCCTTTTTCCAGGTTGGTAAGAATCCCGATCAGGTCACCCGCTTTGTCGATCGCAGGCCCGGACGTAGCAGTTATCTTTGTTCCCATTTCATGGGCAATAATATGCGCCAGCGAAGTCTTTCCTAATCCCGGAGGGCCGGATAACAGGATATGCTCTAAATGCTCATTCCGTTCTTTTGCAGCCTCAATACAAACCTTCAGATTTTTGATAGCGTCATGCTGGCCGGTAAATTCAGAGAGTTTTGTAGGGCGAAGCGAAAGACTTAAAACAACATCATCGTCGTTTTCTTGTTTTGCCTGAATAAGCCGCGCCACAGGGTCATCGCCGACAGCAGGAAGACTCGGATCAGAGGCTTTCAGGAGTTTGCGTCTGGTCTCTTCTTTCATAGGGGATAATATTGTTCTGGTTCCGGCAAACTTCGATTTCCTGGAAAGCGCCCTTTTGAATAGCAACCACTTCTTTCATACGGATGAGTTCCAAAATACCCAAAAAAGTAACAACGATTTCGATCTTATTCTTGGCCTTTGAAAATAGCTCGGATAATTTAACCGCGGGTTGCACCAACAAGAAATGCAATATCTGATGGACTTTATCTTCCACGGTAAACTCATCCTTAATAACTTCATAAAAGACTTCTTTCGGAATCTCTTCAAGCGCTTTTGAAAAAGCGTTAATGAGGTCGAAGAGACTCGCTTCAAAATACACTTCATTCGTACGGGGTGTTTCTTTTTTCTCGGGCGCCGGCTGGCGCTTGAAAATCTCACTTTGCGCGGCTTCCCGCTGCCGCAAAGTTTCAGCGATTTCCTTGAACTTCTCGTATTCAAGAAGGCGCCGCACTAATTCAGCGCGCGGGTCCTCTTCCTCAGTTGCAGACAACGGGGTTTCTTCCGGCGGCAAAAGCATTTTCGACTTTATCTGCATCAGCGTTGCCGCCATTACCAAGAACTCTCCGGCAACATTTAAATCCAGGAGCCGCATCAATTCAATATACTTAAGATATTGTTCAGTAACCGCAGCAATAGGAATATCATAAATATTCAGATGATCTTTTTTGACCAAATACAACAAAAGATCAAGGGGGCCTTCGAAGAGTTCAAGTTTGACTTTATAGCTCATAGATGCATGGCCTCCCGTGCTTCCGCAACCGTCTGAGAAGCAGAGGCGACCGCTTTTTCTCTCCCTGTTGCAAGAATCTTCTCAACCCGCTTCGTATCACGGACAAATTCTTCGCGTTTTGCATGAAATGGCGCTAATTTTTCAATGAGACCCGCGGCGCAGCGCTTCTTACATTCTGTACACCCAATCTTTGCATTCGTGCACCAATCACGCACGTCTGCCCCCATCTCCGTTAGAAAAGTACCATAATAGGCAAAAACATTGCACACATCCGGGTGTCCGGGATCAGCCAATTTAATACGCTGCGGATCCGTGATCATCATGGAAACTTTTTTACGTATTTCATCGTCGGAATCGGACAAATTTATCGCGTTATTATAACTCTTGCTCATTTTCCTGCCGTCAATCCCTAATAAACGCGGTGTTCGCGTAAGGATTGCTTCCGGCTCGGGAAACATATCAGTCGTATACATGCTGTTAAAACGGCGGACAATTTCACGCGTTAACTCAAGATGAGGCAACTGATCTTCTCCTACAGGAACCTTATGCGCCTTATACAGCATAATATCAGCAGCCTGTAGAACCGGATATCCCAAGAAAGCATACGTGTTTAAATCGCGCGTCGTCACTTCACGGAGCTGCTCTTTATACGTAGGACAACGTTCAAGCCATCCCAAAGGCGTCAAACAGGAAAAAATCATGGATAACTCAAGATGCTGCGGCACATCCGATTGCACAAAGAGAGTTGATTTTTCTGGATCGATCCCCGCAGCGAGGAAATCAACAACATTATCAATACCGGCTTCCCGCATAGCCTTCGGGTTCTCGTATTCACCCATCAACGCGTGCCAATCAGCGACCATAAAATAGCAATCATAGGTCTCTTGCAGTTTCACCCAATTATCCAAAGCACCAACCAAATGCCCGAGATGAAGTTTTCCCGTCGGCCGCATGCCGCTTAGTATACGTTGCTGCATATATTACTATCCTTTTCTACTCTGGGTCAATGGTCTATGGCTTATAGCCTATTTACTCTAACTTCCGAAGGATCTTCTGAACTTCATGCGCCTCGATGACATCGCCTTCCTGAATATCATCATGGCCGTGCAAGGAGATACCGCATTCAAACCCTTCCTGCACGTCTTTGACATCATCCTTAAAACGTTTTAACGAAGAGATCGTTCCTTCCCAGACCGACGTCCCATTACGCAAGAGCACAACCGGCGCGTTTCTGGTAATCTTTCCTTTCGAAACCATACACCCGGCAATAGTTCCTCCCCGGGAAAGGCGAAAGACTTTTTTTACATCAACCCGGCCTAAGAAAATCTTCTTCAGTTTCGGTTCCAGCATCCCTTCAACCGCCGCTTTAATATCATTGGCCAACTCGTAAATAATATTGTAAATTTTGACGTCAACGCCTTCTTTATTGATCAGCTCTTTGGCCAAATCATCAGCCTCGACATTAAACCCGAGGATAAGCGCATTAGAAGCGACCGCCAAAATTACGTCGGAAGAATTGATATTACCGACCCCCTCATGAATAATTTCAATCTTAACTTCCGAGATATTAAGCTTCTCAATGGTATCTTTAATCGCCTCAAGAGATCCCTGTACGTCTGACTTAACGATAAGCTTAAGTTCTTTGATCTTACCCGTGAGGATTTGATTATGCAAATCCTCCAGGCTCACACGCTTGAAACTCTTCATTGATTCCTGACGATCAAACTCCTGGCGTTTTTCCACGATTTCTTTGGCAAGTTTTTCATCTTCAATCACATAAAAAACTTCACCGGCCTGAGGAACTCCGTTAAGTCCGAGTACTTCCACAGGAAACGCAGGTCCCGCCGTTTTTACATGCTGCCCCACATAATTAAACATGGCGCGAATCCTGCCATATGTCGAGCCGACCACAATAGTATCCCCCAATGCCAAAGTACCATTTTGCACCAAAAGCGTCGCAACTGTCCCTCTGCCCTTGCTCATCTTTGCCTCGACAACAACACCTTTGGCGATCTTATTGGGGTTAGCCTTAAGCTCAAGCATCTGCGCTTCAAGAATGAGCATCTCAAGCAGATCATCAATCCCCTGTCCGGTCTTTGCTGAAACCGGCACCATGATTGTTTTGCCGCCCCAGTCCTCTGACATTAAACCAAGCTGGCTCAACTGTTTCTTCACAATATCAACGTTAGCCCCCGGCTTATCAATTTTGTTCAGGGCAACCACGATAGTTACGCCGGCTGCCTTAGCATGGTCAATTGCTTCTTTCGTCTGAGGCATCACGCCGTCATCTGCGGCAACCACTAAAACAACAATATCGGTCAAACTTGCTCCGCGGGCACGCATTGCGGTAAACGCCTCATGGCCCGGCGTATCCAAAAACGTAATAACCCCGTGCGGCAGGCGAACAAGATAGGCGCCGATATGCTGTGTTATGCCGCCATGTTCACCTTCGGCAACCTTTGTCTTACGAATAGCATCCAAGAGCGATGTCTTTCCATGATCAACATGCCCCATAAAAGTGACAATCGGTGGACGCGGTTTCAAATCCTCCGGCTTATCCGATTCATCATGATGCGCAATAACAGACTCTTCCTGGGTAACCGCTTTCTTAATGGTAAAACCAAATTTTTGGCAAACAACCTGCACCTGCTGCTCATCAAGGACCTGGTTAATGCTTGTCATAATGCGCATATCCATCAGCGCTTTAATTAAGGCAGAGGGTTTCTCCTGCATCTTAACTGAAAGATCCTTTAACGTAATAGGAAGTGTTAATTCAAGCTCGCGGAAGACCAACGGAGCTATGACAACAGGTTTGGACTCAACAACCGGAACAGTCGCTTGTTTTTGAACAGGCGGAACCGGATGTTTTTTTACTACCGGCGGCTGTGGAATGACCGGTTTTGCTGGAGCAACAGGCGGTTTCATTGGGCTAGCCGGAATAATCGCAGGTTTTTGAACAGGTACGACAGGAGCATGCGATACCCGGATCTGATCATCAGGCCTGGTATAGACAACCGACGCAGCGGGTTTTGGAGTAACAACCGGTTTTTCAATACCGGGAGCCGCAAGCTTAACACCCTCTGTGGTTGGAACAGCGGCATGATGCTTAACCTCGGTAACCGGCTTTATATGTGCCACCGGCTCTGATTTAAAAACGTGTTCCTTAGTCTTTTCGGCAGTTTTATGAACCACCTTAGGAGCGGAAGCAGTCTTGGGATGAACGGCCTTTTTAACAAGCGGCTTTTCATGCGCAGGTTTAGCTGTTTTCTTTACTGCCGGTTTTTTTACTGCCGGCTTTACCGCACTTTTTTTCTTTCCATCGTCTTTCTTGGTCGAAACTTTCTCTGTTTTCTTTACCATAGGAATCCTTTTACATTTATGCGATGAGTTTTTTCGCAGACTCGATTAATTTCTGTGCTTTCTTTTCCCCAATACCTTTTATCGCAGTCAGTTCTTCGATACCGGCATTGGCGATACGTTCAACGGTTGTAAATTCCGTTTTTTGGAGAAGTTCAAGCGTTTTGTCACCAACTCCTTCAAGCTGTTCAATACTAACCTTCTCGTGCGAAGATGCCGCATCGTGTGCAACCTCTTCTCCTGGTTGTTCTCCTTCTGCAGGTTTTCCCTCTTCCGCAGTTTTCCCGATACCTCCCAACATTTCTGCCGCAGCCTGGGATTTTGTGCGAATATCAAGTTCCCAACTGATCAGTTTCGAAGCAAGCCGGACATTCTGCCCATGTTTTCCGATAGCAAGCGACAACTGATCATCATCAACCAAGACTGTTGCCTTCTGGCTTTCTTTTTCAAGTTTTATTTCACTGACCTTGGCAGGAGAAAGAGCATTTTTGATATACTCCTTAATATCATCATTATAGCGCACAATATCAATCTTTTCTCCTTGTAATTCATTAACAATATTTCTGACGCGGTTCCCCCGCATGCCGACACAGGCGCCCACTGAATCGACTTTTTCGTTCTTTGACCAGACAGCAATCTTGGTACGCTCTCCCGGAAGACGCGCTATAGACTTGATTTCAACAATCCCTTCGAATATCTCAGGAACTTCCAGCTCAAAAAGTTTTTTTACTAAATTCGGATGCGCACGGGAAAGAATAATCTGCGGGCCTTTGGTCTCTTTCTTTACTTCAGCCACATACGCCCGAATACGATGTCCCTGTTTGAATTCTTCCTTGCCCGACTGTTCACGTTTCGGCAAAATCCCTTCGGCTTTTCCCAATAAGTCAACGATGATATTGCCTTTATCAAAACGATATACCGTCCCGGAAACAATTTCTCCGACGCGGCTCTGGAAATCGGTAAAAACAACATCTTTTTCCGCTTCTCTGATCTTTTGAATAATAACTTGACGCGCTGTGGAAGCGGCAATGCGGCCAAAATCAATCGAGGTAATTTCCTCGTCATTCTTGAAAGCATGCACTTTGCCGGTCAAGCGATCAAGCTGTACACGCAACTCTTCTTCAGGTTTCACGTCAATGACTTTGCGCGCAGCACTTAACAGTGCGGCTTCAACCGCCTCAACAAGAACTTCTTTTTTAATACCTTTTTCACGTTCAATCTGATCAAGTATGGATAACAATTCATGACTCATAGTTCTCTCCGTTTTACTTCGTACGCATTCAAACCAACAATTCGTATCGTGCTTTGTTAATAAAAGATAGGGCAATCGCAAGCTCCTGCCCGTCGACGGCAATATACACATGCGAATCGTCAACGCGCAAAACCTGCCCTGCCCATTCCAATTTTCCGTTTACTTTTTCACTCAAAAAAAACCGCACCGCCTTGCTTATGGCACGGGTAAAATCAGCTTTTGTTTTAAGCGGCCTGTCAATTCCCGGAGATGAAACCTCAACGACATAGGAACCGGCGAATAAATCAACCGTATCGAGCGCTTCACAGATCTGCCGATTCAGGTTGCCGCATTCTTCAAGAGTGATGCCGCCTCCCGGCTTATCCACAAAAAGGGTTACCGTAGTCCTCCCTGCAACATTAGAAATACGTGCATCAACCAATTCAACGCCGATCGAATTCAGTATTGGCGCGCTTAACTCGTGTATCCGTTCAACCTGCGATTGAATATCCATAGCAAACTCCTATAAACTATTCTTTAAAAAACCGGCTACTTCACCTTTTTCAACAAGCGTTACTTTTTTATCGGCGCGGGTTTTCACCTCGATCTTACCCTGTTCAAGATTTTTTTTGCCAAGGACCACAATAAGCGGCACGCCGATCAACTCAGCATCCTTGAATTTAACTCCGGCGCGCTCATCACGGTCATCCATCAAAACGCCGATACCCGCCGCGTCTAATCCGTCATGGATACGTGTTGCTTCCTGCATAAGATGAGAGTCAGCGACATCAAGAGGCACAATCTCTACCTGATACGGCGCCACTTCTTTCGGCCAGACAATCCCAGAATCATCATTATTCTGCTCGATAATAGCTGCGATAAGACGGGAAACACCAATCCCGTAACAACCCATAATAATCGGTTGCTGCTTACCTGCCTGATCAATAAAATGAGCCCCTAATGCAGCGGTATATTTGGTACCCAGCTGAAAAATATGCCCGACCTCAAGCACATTGATCTTTTTCATCGGAGTAGAACAAGCCGGGCACAATGGTTCATTCCCTTCCGTAAAACTTACTGCTTTCTTACATGCAAGACAGCGAAACGCGGCATCCTCGCCGCTTTCGCACGGGACCATAAATTCATGTGAAACTTTTCCTCCCATAACGCCCGAATCAGCTTCAAGGGCAAGGCAATCCAATCCGCACCGCTGAAAAATCCTGGTATAGGCTTCATGCATAGCGCGGTAATTTTTCTCAAGGCCGGCCTGATCCCGGTCAAAACTATACGCATCTTTCATAATAAACTCACAGGCGCGGACAATGCCGAACCGCGGACGCATCTCATCGCGAAATTTTGTTTGGATCTGATATACAACAACCGGCAATTGTTTGTAGCTGGAAACGTGCGTCCTGATAAGCTCGGTAATAACCTCTTCGTGCGTCGGTCCCAGGCAAACTTTTCTTCCTCTGCGGTCGACGAAACGGATCATTACTTCACCGATCGTTTCATCGCGGCCCGTACGCTGCCATAATTCCAACGGCTGCAACGCCGGCAAAAGCAGTTCCGCAGCGCCTGTCGAACGCATTTCCTGACGAATAATGGCCTGGATATTATTCAATATCCGCAGGCCAAGCGGCAGGTACATATACGAACCCGACATCAGCATCCGGATAAGCCCGGCGCGCAACATCAGTTTATGGCTTAATGATTCCGCTTCTTGCGGAGACTCTTTTAATGTAGGAATAAGTGTTTTCGTCCAATACATAGGTCGTTAATCCTTATTAAATATTTCTATCGGCACGGTAATGCCCATTTTTTTAAATACGTTATAGAAAGCCGGGACAACACCTGTTGCGCGCCACCTGCCGACAATCTTATTTTCCTGGCTAATACCTTCAATCTCATAGAAAAAGATATCTTCAATAATCACCTGACCATCTTTATTGAGGCCCCTGACTTGCGAGATATGCGTTATTTTGCGCGAACCATCTATCATCTGCTCCTGCTGAACAATAAGATTCAACGCTGCGGCAATCTGACGATGGATCGCCTCAAGAGAGATCGGCACGCCCGAGGTTAAAATCATAGTTTCCAGCCGATAAATAACATCCTGCGGAGTATTGGCATGTAAAACGGATAATGAACCGGCATGCCCTGAACAAATAGCTTGCAACATATCAAGCGCTTCAGCGCCGCGGATCTCACCTAAGATAATACGATCGGGACGCATACGAAGTGTATTCCTGAATATATCGCGTATCGTCACTTCTCCTCTTCCTTCGATATTCGGCTGACGTGATTCGAGACGGACAACATGGTCCTGACGGAGTTTCAATTCAGCGGTATCCTCAATAGTCACCACGCGTTCATCATCAGGGATATACGAAGAAAGCACATTCAGGGTTGTTGTCTTCCCAGCTCCCGTGGCACCGGAAAAAACAATATTGATTTTAGCACGTATAGAGGCGATCAGGAGATCCGCCATACGGCGGTCAAGCGTTCCGGCAGAAATCAATGTTTCAATGGTTGTCATCTCCTGCAAGAATTTACGGATAGTGATCGTCGGGCCGTTCAAGGCAAGCGGCGGAATGATAATATTAACGCGCGAGCCGTCCTTCAAAGAAACATCCGTGTATGGATACGACTCATCAACACGCCGGCGCGTTGGAGCCAGGATCTTATATACTAAATACATCATCTGATGCTCGTCATCAAACGTTACGTTTGAAAGCTCGGTTTTCCCGGCACACTCAACATACACCCGGTCAGGGCCATTGATCATAATTTCCGTAATTTGCGGATTTTTAAGAAGCGGCTCTAACGGACCAAACCCCGTAAATTCATCCAAAAGCTCATCAATCACCCGCTCTTTATCCGCTTGACGCAACGCCAGACGTTCACGCGTATTGAACTCTTCAAGGACACGCACAATCAAACCACGCAACTCCTGCGGTTCGACATTCTCTTTTGAAAAAACCTGGCTGAAATCGGAGACGAGGCGCGAACGGATCTTTTTCTTCAGTAATTTAGACATGGATTTTTTTTATCTCCTTTACCAGCACGCCAACACATTCGTCAAAACCAATCGTACGGATAGATTTTCCCGATTTAAACAAAAGTCCGTCTTTTTTCCCGAATGCTACCCCGATATCCGCCTCAGAAGCTTCCCCGGGGCCATTAACCACACAACCCATAACTGCAACCTTTACAGGCCGGGTCAATGGTCTATAGTCAATGGCCGATAGTTTTTCTTCTAGTTCATTAACAACCTTAATTAAATTCACTTCACAACGGCCGCATGTAGGACAGCTGATAATTTCATATCCAAAATGGCGCACCTCAAGCGCTTCGAGAATCGCCCGTGCTGCTTTAATTTCTTCAACCGGTTTGTCCGTCAAAGAAATACGCATCGTATCTCCTATGCCCTCTGACAAAAGGATCCCGCAGGCAATGCCGGATTTAATAGCACCGGCGTGCGGTAAACCCGTAGCTGTCACTCCCAGATGGAGCGGATATTCACAAACCCTGCTCATAGCCCGGTATGCATCTATTGTTTCAAGCACAGTCGATGCTTTCAATGAGATGACAATATCATGGAATTTACACTTTTCAATGATCCGGATGTAATCAAGAACGCTCTGGACAAGTTTCGCTGCAACACTTGTACCGGGCGCTTTCACTGACCCGGAATTCGCACCCACACGCAAAGGTATATGCGCCTGTTTTAATGCGGCAATAACGCGTTCAATATCATCTTTTTTAGTGATATTCCCGGGATTAAGCCTAACCTTATCGGCACCATGCTCAGCCGCGGCTACCGCAAGACGCCAGTCAAAATGAATATCCGCAACCAGGGGAATGCCGATACCGCGTTTAATCGCCGCAATCGCGACTGCATCATCCCTATCTTTCACGGCAACCCGTATAATTTCACACCCGGCGTCGGCAAGTTCATTAATCTGACGGGTCACCTCTTCAACGCGGGATGTCTTAATCTTTGCCATCGATTGGATAGCAACAGGATTACTCCCGCCGATCTTCACATCACCGATTTTTACAACGTGCGTTTTTCTTCGTTTAATCATTTCTATTTAGTCCGCCTCTGGCGGAACTCAACCTATGGCCTGTCAGCAACAAGCCATGAACTACTTGACGAACAATTTTGCAATTTTATCCCCATACAACTTAACGATATCATTCAAGGTAACCAACACCGCCAAAGCGATCATCAGGGAAAAACCAACCTGCGACAAAACCTGTTCCGAACGCTTACTTAAACCCCTGCCGCGTACTTTTTCAACCGCCAGCAAAAACAAGTGCCCGCCGTCAAGAATCGGCAACGGCAATAAATTAAAAATAGCAAGGCTTATGCTCAAAACCGCCATCAAATGTAAAAGCGGGATAAGACCCAACGCGGCGGCTTTTGAGGTAATATAAAAAACCCCTAAGGGACCGGTAACAGAATCCTTCAAAGACATTTTACCGGTAACCATCCTCCACAGCGCTTCGCACGTCATCGTTGTCAGCGACCAGGTTTTTGAAACAGCCAAAACACTCGATTCAATAATGCCGTGCTTAACCAAAACGATCTCATCAGACGCCGTAACCCCCAATAAGCCGACATTCTTTTTTTTGCCCAGGACATCTTCCATTTCCTGAGATTTAATCGATACCAAAACCGTTACCGGAACACCGTGGCGATCCAACAGAAGCGAAACAGATTGCGCGTTCTTTTTTTCTTGCGTAATCTTCTGAAGGTCATCCCAATACATAATCCTCGTGCCATCTATAGCAACGATCGTATCACCAGCCTGGATTCCGGCTGCCTGAGCCCCATACCCTTCAATAACCGAACCGACTTTCGCCGTCAGTGTCGGATAACCAACACTAAAAATAAGCCAAAAAAGAAGTATTCCAAGGACATAATTAAGTAACGGACCGAAAAAAACAATTAACGCCCTCTGAAACGGCGGTTTTGAATAGAACTCATACGGTTTACCGGAAAATTCTTCCAAATTATCGCCGGCAAGTTTCACATACCCGCCTAACGGCACGGCAGAGACAATATATTCCGTATCCTGTTTTTTCCGCGAAAAGAGTTTTTTGCCAAACCCGAACGAAAATATTTCAACCCGCACGCCCGCATTTTTAGCCATGATAAAATGGCCGAATTCATGCACGACAATCAAAACTCCCAGCACCAGAAGAAAAACAATCAAACTCATGATAGTAACCTCATAGCTTCCTGGCGCGCCCAGTTATCCGCGGCAAAAACCTGGGCCAGTGACAACGCAGCACGTACCCGATGTTTTGCCAAAACGCGCTCAACAATATCAGCAATTTTTATAAAAGAAATCTTTTCCTTCATAAACGTTTCCACTGCCACTTCGTTGGCAGCATTTAAAACACACGGCGCTGTTCCGCCTTCTGTCGCAGCGGCATAGGCTAATCGCAAACAAGGAAACGACCGCATATCCGGCTTCTCAAAATGGAATGCCCCGATACTGGTAAAATCTATTCCCTGCAATCCCGCGTTTACCGCCCGATCCGGATAGGTTAAGGCATATTGTATCGGTATACGCATATCGGTCTCGGACAATTGCGCCATGACAACGCCGTCAATGAATTCAACCATGGAATGAATGATCGCTTCCGGGTGCACGACCACCTTTATCCGGGAGGCATCAACACCAAACAAATGCATCGCTTCAATGACCTCCAGCCCCTTATTCATCAACGTCGCCGAATCAATGGTGATCTTCTTCCCCATCTTCCAACGCGGATGCCGTAACGCATCGGCAAGCGAGATCCTGGCAAGCTTCTTTTGAGAAAAACCCCGGAACGGACCACCCGAAGCCGTCAAATAAAGATGTTTCAGCCGGTTACTCTGCTGTCCATGTAAACATTGCCATATCGCCGACTGTTCACTATCAACCGGTTTTATCGCAACGTTATTGCGTCTGGCTCTTTTCATCACCAATTCCCCTGCCATGGCAAGCGATTCCTTATTAGCCAAGACGACATCTTTCCCGGTATCGACAGCTTTCAAAAGCGGCAACAATGCATCCGAACCGCTAATAGCAACAACAACTTCATCGATGCGGGGATCCGTTAGCATTTCAAGCATGCCTTCTTTACCCGCGAAAACTTTTGTACTTCTCCCTGTTTTCTTTCGCAGCGCGCTAGCAGCCGTATAATCACAGACACTAACACATGCAGGCCGGAAGAGCCGTATCTGACGGAGAAGTGCTTCTACATTTGAATGAGCGCTTAAAGCCTGGCAATGCAATGCGCCGGGAAATCGTGCAACAACATCCAGCGTGCTTAATCCGACAGATCCTGTTGAACCTAAAACTGCTATACGTTTTTTCATCAATGTACTACGCTGCTGATATAAAAATAAAAAACCGGCGCGGCAAAAATAAGACTATCGAGCTCATCAAGCATGCCTCCCATGCCGGGGATAAGATTTCCGGAATCTTTAATCTGGCAATCCCGTTTTAAAAGCGATTCTGATAAATCACCGAGTTGCCCCAGGACTCCCAATATCAGACCAATAAAAGCCAAATGCACATATCCATACGGAACAAACCAGGCACACGCCATAGCGCCTAAAACACTGAAGAGAAGCCCGCCGATAGCACCTTCAACCGTTTTCTTCGGACTGATCTTGGGCATAAGCGGCAATGTACCGAATCGGGAACCGATCAGATACGCGCCTATATCACCGATCTTTGTTGAAGCTAAAAGAACAACCAACAATCCCAGCCCGTTCGGTAGCCAGCGGATTTTAATCAAAAAACTCAAAAACCACGATATATAAAGGATGCCGAATATCGTCGTAGAAATCGACACAATGACTCCGCGGCTTAAACGGCGTTTAAACTGCATCATAATAAGCGAAAACAAAGCAATAATAATAAAGAGGAACTCCCAGTTTTTTGTCGATTGAAAACGCACCATGATTGATAACGGGATAATCGCACCCATGATAATACCGAAATATTTATATGCATATATCCCTTTTCGCTCAAGCATGGTGAAATATTCATACAGCCCCAGGATTATAAAAAGCATCGTAACCAAACCAAGCACCACCTGGTTTACAATAGCACCCACCACGATCCCAATAAGGACAATGGAACTAATTGTTCTTTTCAGTAGTATCGACATTGCCAAACCTGCGCTCCCGCTGCTGAAACTCTTCGATTGCCTGTAACAAATCTTCCTTGTGAAAATCAGGCCAATATTTCTTAGGAAAATACAATTCCGCATACGACAACTGCCAGAGCAGGAAATTACTGATACGCATCTCTCCGCTCGTACGAATCAATAAATCAGGATCGGGAAGTCCCACGGTATACAAATACTGTGAAAACCGCTCTACCGTCATTGCATCCGGCTTTTCGTCACCGCGCTCAACAGCCCCTGCGAACCGGCGCGCGGCATCGACGATCTCCTGACGGCTCCCGTAATTAAGCGCTAAGATCGCAGTCATACGGGAATTATTCTTGGTTTTTTCTTCCGCGCGCCTGATCAAATCCTGAAGCCGCTTGGGAATAGGATCTCCCTTGCCAATGACTCGAAATCGGACATTATTCTTATGTAATTCCTCTACTTCTTTCTCAAGAAAACCTTCCAGAAAATACATAAGGATATCAATTTCCTGTTTCGGTCTTGTCCAATTTTCCGTCGAGAACGCATAGAAAGTCATAACCTGCACCCCAATATCGCTTGCAGCACGCACCATTTCCTTTACGCGCTCGACCCCCTGCGCATGGCCCGCCGTCCGGGGCAGACCGCGTTCTTTCGCCCAACGGCCGTTACCATCCATAATAAAAGCTATGTGTTTGGGTATCCGCGTCGTATCTATCATGCTCCATAACGAACAACCCTATCAGATGGGTTGACGCATTTTCCTCCTAAAATGAAAAGCGCAAAACTGACTTCTTATATTAATCGGCAGCGTTTTGCGCTTTTCGAGAGTATGCCTTTTACTGGTGAACCCGGTAATCTATATCGGCAAAAATATTATCCTTATATTCAACATCGGATAACCATCGTTCATCAATTGAGTTGGTAGTGATCTGCTCGTAAAGATTGGTAAACCGCACCAAATGCTCTTTGGTCCTGCGCACCGCGTATTCAGTGTGCGTGCCGGTCCCTAAAATAAACGCCCAATCAGAACTCTGCGCCAAAAGAAGTTCACGAAGCGCCTGATTCAAAGCGCGCTTTGTTACATCATTAACGCCGTTATTGGAATACCGGCGCGTAAGTTCAGTCATCCGTTCGCTGGCATTATGTAAATGACGATAAATCCAGTCATTCGATCCCTGCAGCCACATTTCGCTATAGCCCTTATAGCCCCAACTGGACATAGACGGCGTTACAACCTGATTGCGGGGATTTTCCGCCAAATATTCTGACGGCGTTGTCAAACGAATCGTCTTCTGGTCACAACACGTCTTACGCAACAAAAACTCAAGCCACATCGGACCTTCATACCACCAATGCCCGTACAACTCAGCATCATACGGCGATACAAGGATCGGCTTCTTCTTCATAAAATCATATAAATATTCAACCTGCTTCTCACGGTTAAAGAGGAAATTTCCCGCATGCTCCGCGGCTTTTTGCTGAGCCATATACGGATTGTATGCCTGCTTCGGTTCCCCGCCGGTAATACGGTAATACTTTATCCCCGTGTTAATACGAATGCCGTCGGGATGAATGTAGGGCTTAATATAATCAAAATCAAGATCAAACCCGATGTCACGGTAAAACTCGCGATACCAGTAATCTCCCGGGTATCCTTCAATCGAAGACCACACCTGTTTACTGGACTCAAGGTCCCTGCCGAAACAGGCTACACCCGACTTACAATAAACCGGGGCAAAAACACCATACTTCGGACGAGGCCAACCATGCAATACACCATGCGCGTCGCTAAAGAAAAATTTAATCCCCGCTTCTTTCAAAAACTCATCATCGCCGGGATTATACCCGCATTCAGGCAGCCAAATACCGCGCGGCCGTCTGCCAAAATTTTGTTCATAATGCGCTGCGGCGACTTTTATCTGCGCGCGCACCGAAGGCTTAACCACATCCATGAGAGGGAGATATCCATGCGTCGCCCCGCACGTTATAATTTCAAGGTTCCCCGCATCCTGAACCATTTTAAAAGCGCGCACGAGGTTTCGGCCGTATCTTTCAAAAGTATTACGCGCATCATAGAACCGCGCCAAATACATATGCGCCAACTGATTGAATTCTGGCTCCCAACGCGTACGCTGCACCTCTTTATGCGCTAATTCAATGAGCCTATTAATATGCTTAAGATACCGTTCCTGCAATAATTGATCGGTAAGCATAGAAATGAGAGACGGCGACAATGTCATGGTGATACGGAAATCTATCGTATCATTCAAAAGACGCTCGTACATCATAATGAGCGGCACATATGTTTCAGTTATCGCTTCATACAACCAATCCTCTTCCAGAAAATCTTCATGCTCAGGATGACGTACAAATGGTAAGTGCCCATGCAGTACGATACATAAGTAGCCTTTATTCATCTTCTATCCTCTTCAAGAGTTATGAAAATGGTTATTTGAGCCAAGCCTCTCAAATTTAAACTCAAAATTTCCCCCTGGAACGAAATCCCGTACAATCACCAATCTAAAGGCTGTGGGTTCCAACAAAGGGATTATTTCGTTTCCCTGGTCACGATCGGCGTTATGGTGCGTTCTTCAACTTTATCAGCCGATTGCGCCGTGCAGGGAATAACCTGCTTGCCATCGGGAAGAGCAAAACGCAAACTGAACGTTCCATCCGGCCGCAACTGAATCTCATTGCCTTGCACTGTTACTTTGGCATCAGGCTCTGTCGCGCCATAAACAATCAATTCCGTATTAACCCAAAACCAGAATTTACGCTGTGGAACTTTTTTGCCGGGGCTTGACATCGATGCCATACCGGGAGACGCCAAGATACCTGAAAAAAGCGCTTTACGCATACGTTCCTGCCAGGCTTTTCCTACGGGCGAACTCTTGCCAAAACCAAAACCCATTCCATACAACCGTGCAAACATCTCTTCGGGGATCATCCATTCTTCATCAGTGATCCATGAAGGGCCTTCTAAGGGGGTATAAACGACATTCGAGCGGGCAATGGTAATAAACCTGCCTTCTGCTAAAAGCAGCCCGATATCGACAACCCAGGAACGGCCAGGACCTCCGGCATCAATATACCAGCTGTTGGCCTGGAACCCGACTTCAACATCAAAAAATTTATGCGCGTTTGAACCGTTAAAGGTAACGTGACTGACATCATAAACGCGTAACACCATTTTTGCGCCGTTAAATGCACCGGCCAACTCAGCGCGCAATTTATCAAGCGTACTGCCGAGTACTTCCCAATACGTATGCAACCACCAGGGATCCCGTACCTGCAGTACAATCTTATCTCTCCCGCACGACCATGGAATATCCTCAATCAGCTTACGCGGTTCTTGTACCGCCTGCGGAGTGGAAAACTTGCTTTTACCGATCGCCGTTTCCTGCGCGCCAAAAGGAGTTTGATTCTTTGTCTCATGCGCCACGGCAGCAGTTGCTGCGGCTTTTTTCCCTCGAAGATCCCTCACCGATGACGTACGCGTCTTGCCGGAAGCTTTTACTTTCTTTGCTCTTTTAGGCATTAACGTTTTGATACGTTCCTTAATCTTACGCAACACCATCGCACACCTCCATGAAGAATAGTACTCTAAAACAATCGTGACCCAATCGAACAAAAAGGGGAGATACACATCCCCCCTTACGCAATCATTCGTTACGTGCCAAGCTCTCCTTTACGCGTTCATCTCTTTACTGTTTTTTGACTATTTCCGGTCAAGGCCGCATTGAGTTTTTCTTCAAGCGTATCCTTGAGCTTCGAAACTTTATCAAGCTCCTCTTGCAGGCTCTTATTCACCAGTTGTTCCTGGACGAGAACTTTTTGCATTTTTTCAAATGCCGCCTTTTGGGCATCAAGTTCACGCGTTAATGCAGAAATTTTTTCATCTATCACGGATTTATCCGAGCTGATCTTACTAAGCTTTTCCTCAACGTCCAAACGTTTTGCCATTTCAACATCACGCGACTTCTTCTGCTTGCTGCCCGTCATACATGATGCCACGGTCGTTGCCATAAAAAACAACGTCGCTACAGATAAAACGATAATGAGTTTTTTTGAGCCGGAATCTTCCATTGTAATTATTTTAAGTTTTCCGTCGGTTCAGAAATTTTCGTTTTTCCTGCATCCTTGGTAACCTTAGGAAGGATAACAATTTCAACCCTGCGATTATCGGAACGGCCTTCCTTGGTATCATTCGTGGCAACAGGACGATATTCGCCATAGCCAACCGCCGATACACGGTCAGGAGAAATATTCTTTTCATCGACCAGATAATGCAAAACGCTCAACGCGCGAGCAGTAGAAAGTTCCCAATTAGATTTCCAGCCCGAATGTTTAATCGGCAGATTGTCCGTGTGTCCTTCAATCCCGATAGACAAGTCAGGGACATTCGTCTGCAACACGCCGGCGACCTTATCAAGGATCTGATTGCTCTCGGGTTTCACCTTCGCTTTCCCGGAATCAAATAAAACATCTGCTACAAAAGTGATAACAAGTCCCTTTTCCATCATCTTAAGGCTCACTTGTTTATCTTTTATTTCCTGGGAGAGACGCTCTTCCAGAAGCTTCTTTGCAGCAGTTAATTCATCGAGCTGCTGGCTTAACTGTTCTATCTTTTCGACATCAGAACGTCTGCCTCTCTGAAAAATAAATGTACAGCCGCTCATGAAAAACGCAGCAATCACTATAATCGCACCAAAACGAAAAGCCTGAATCTTCATAACTCCTCCTATTTATTAAGGCAAAATTCACAAAAAACACCGAGGAAATCAAATTTTGAATGGAAGTTAACTATAACACGTCCAATAACTTTAGTCAAGAAAAATAGTTTCATTTCGAGCGGATCCCAATGAAATAATAGAAATCTTGGTCCCTAAAAGATCCGAAAGGAATGAAACATACTTCTTGGCGTTTTTCGGCAGATCACAGTACCGCTTGATCGAGCTTATAGGACCTTCCCAGCCCGGAAGCTCTTTATAAACCGGCTTCACATGGACAAGTGCCTGGTAATCCCGCGGGAAATCCTTCAAAAGCTTTCCTTTCAAGCGATAACCGACACATACCTTAATGGTAGACAACCCGTCAAGGATATCCAGCTTCATAAGCGCCAATTCGGTCACCCCATTAAGCATGACCGCTTCTTTAACCAATACACTATCAAACCATCCGCATCGACGAGGTCTTCCCGTCGTTGCGCCAAATTCACGTCCTTTTTCACGGATGAACTTCCCGAAATTCAACGCAAATTCCGTAGGAAACGGGCCTTCACCAACGCGTGTGGTATATGCTTTGGCAACGCCGATAACCCGATGCAATTTTGTCGGCGGCACCCCTGTCCCGGTTGAAGCCCCACCGGAAGTCGCCGAAGATGAAGTAACAAACGGATAGGTGCCAAAATCAATATCAAGAAATGTTCCCTGAGCGCCTTCAAAGAGTATGTCTTTTTTACGGTCGCTGGCATCATTCAAAACACGCGAAACATTTCCGATGTATTTCTCCAGCATCCTGCCATATCCGATATATTCTTTATAAACCTTGGAAAATCCATATCCCGGATGGTTATACACCTTACGGAATATCTCATTCTTTTCTTTTAAATTATCCTTGAGCTTTTCCGCAAAAAATGACGGATTTAAAAGATCGCCCATACGAATTCCGCAGCGATTGATTTTATCGGCGTAACAGGGACCGATACCGCGTCCCGTTGTCCCAATACGGTGAGACCGCTTAAGCTCGCGCAATTTATCGAGTATCTTGTGATACGGCATAATGACATGGGCCAATTCCGAAACCATAAATCTACCCGCGACACGAATACCGGCAGCCTCAATACCATGCAGTTCCTCTAAAAGAGAAGCCGGGTCTATAACCACGCCGTTGCCGATAAAACACTTCTTGCCGGTATGCAGGATCCCTGAAGGTATCAGATGGAAAACATAGTTTTTATCGCCAACCACAACAGTGTGGCCCGCATTGCTGCCGCCTTGATAACGCACAATATAGTCAACGCGAGCGGAAAGTATATCGATGATCTTCCCTTTTCCCTCATCGCCCCATTGTGTCCCGACTAAAACAGTATTCATTATGAAATTAACTCCCTTGCGGGTTACAACGTCACACGTTTCAATATCATAAGTAAAAACACTATAAAAACCTCTTGTGACTTTGTGACCGTGTGACTTTGTGCCCCAAACTGTTACTTTTTTGAACTACGGATTCATCGTAAATATCTTCTGCGCTATATCGGGATATTGAGCGATAAATTTCAATTCATCATCAACCAGCGGTTTCTGATTGTGGACATTTGCATAACGGACTAATTCCAGAATCCTTGTGGCTTCCTCTTCATTGCCGAACGGAACCTCAAGTTTATCATAGACATTACGAAAACCTTTAATGCCGGAATATTCTCCGGCGGTAATCTGTCTGCCGGTTTCAATAATTTCCGGATCCCCACGGCCCAGGTCCTCGTAATCATACAATTCATAATTACGACGATCTTTTAAAGCCCCGTCGGCATGGATTCCCGACTCATGAGCAAAGGCGTTGCTCCCGATTCCCGGTTGATTTATCGGGATAGGGACACCAAACGCGTAGGACGCGTACTTGCACATTTTCCAAGCAACTTTCAAATTAATACGCTCATCAAGATGATACTTCTCCATCCCGCTGCCGTATTTAATTGCCAGGATACAAGAAACCAGATCCGCATTTCCCGCACGTTCTCCCATACCATTAACACACGTATTAATAAACGCGTCCTGGCCGGCATCATTGGCCGCCATAGCACCGGCAACGGAATTAGCCACCACCATACCTAAATCATTATGGCAATGAATTTCAATGGGAATCTCAACCGCTTCCGCCAGTTCCTTAATACGCTGATAAATTGAAAATGGTGTATCAAACCCAAGCGTATCGCAATAACGGATACGATCGGCACCCGCATCTTTGGCGGCCTTGGCAAATTTGATCAAGTACTCAATTTTCGTACGTGACGCATCTTCTGCGTTAACTCCCAAAGCCAAAGCGCCATGCGAACGCGCAGCGCTCACTGCTTCAACCATCTCATCAATAACTGTTTGATGGTCAAGCTTACCTTTAAATTTATGCACAATCATCTGATCAGACGTCGACATGGAAAGATTCAAATATTTGATCTTCGGCACCAGCTTAAAGGTCGCCACGACATCACCTTTCGTAGCCCGGATCCAACCGCTCAAACGTATCGGCGATAATACGCCTTTGTGCGCAAGCTCAAGATTGGCGTTCAAATAATTCGTCTCATGATGGGTCATCGGAAAACCGAATTCTGACTGAAAAACCCCCATCTCATTATCATAAAGGTTAATCATCGTCTTTTCGAGTTTCGATAAGCATATGCGCGAGGTTTGCACACCATCGCGATTGGTAACGTCAATAAAATAAATGCCTGCTTTTTTCTTCATACAATCACCTCTTATTTCTTTTGACTATGCAGCACTTTTTTTAATTCTTCTTTAGTGGGTATTCCTTGCGTCGAGAAAATCTCGACATTATCCACCAAATATGTCGGACCAAACATTACTTTCAATTCTTTATTAATTGCAATATTATTGCGAAGAAGTTCAAGCCCTTCAGGACCGCGCGCACAGGATTTAATGAGACGTACATCAACGCCGGCGGCACAATCATCCCACCACGTGCTCTTTATAGTACGGGCGCGGCACGTTAGATACGAAACAAATTTTTCGGGAGCGTACTTCTTGACACAAACCGCGCGCAGATACTCCTCAACTTCTGCAGCGCCGCCCTTGGCATCCATTTCTCCTTTTTCCTCGCGTGCCAGAAAATGGACAACCGGATTAAAATCATGGGCTGCCGCAAGAGTATCGGCGGTTGTCGGATCAAACAAACTGACAAATAAATCAAGCGATCCAGAAGCCGGTTTACGATCTAAAAATTTTGAAACACCGCCGAATTCAGGACGAATAACGTAATACCCTGCTTTTTGTATGACTTTATCTTTAATCCGCAGAAAACGATTATCCGCTTCAATCTCTTTACCAAAAACAAAAAGCGGCAGCGTATTCATACCAAGCGCAGAAACAAGCTTCTGAGCTTTGGGATCAGGATATACTAATTGCGTAACAACTAATCCGGGGAAATCCTGTTTTAATGCTTCGATAACCCCTTCGGTGCCTGTAACCTGGGAAGAACGCGGTTGCACGACAATAAGTTCAACTTTTGCCAGCGCTGAAAATTGACAACGGGCGCTCATATTCCCGGGATTCTGGCATATTCCCGCAAATCCCTTTTTCTTACAATTTGAATCGGCAAAACACTGCGGCAGAAACGCGGTAATTGCAGGATCATCTTTTATGGTATCCGAAAGGCGGATATCATCCGCCGTATAATCAAGTGGAATCCCGTCATTCCCAAGCTTTAACGTTACAACAACCATCTTTCTTCCCTGCCATGAAGGAGACGCAACAATCACGTTTCCCTTTTTCTGAACGATTTCCTTATCTTTCGCCGGATTCCGCGTGAGAGCAACATCAATACCCGGGACCCGCGCTAAAACAAGCGCCAAATCCTCGTCATTCAAAGCGCTTAGAAGTACGACAAGGCGCGCGCCTTTTTTCCGGCATGCCGCGACTGTATCACGAACTGCTTTTTCCGGGTCAGAAAACTGCAAACCTCCTGCTTTTTCAACAGCATCTCTTCCGGTAACTCCAATAATAGCTACCGACACGCCATTGACATCCTTTATAACAGCAGGCAAAAAGATCCCTTCGTCAGCATTACAGCTGAGAAATGGAATCCCCGAAGTCTTCATACTCTTCTGAAGGAACTCACTGCCGAAATTAAATTCATCGGCGCTAACACCGACGGCATCATACCGCATGAGCGCCATGGCTTTAAGATTGATTTCGGTACGCTGACGGTCAAGGTCAACGTTTGTGGTATATTCGTCTAAAAGCCCCCCGGCAAAAAAACCGCCACCGTCCACCAAGAGTAAACCTGGATTTGCATGACGCAATTCTTTTACCAATGCAGCTCTCCGGGCAACACCGCCGTCAGTTTCAACCGGACAACTGCACGTATACACCATTGCATGCGTTTGACCGGTGAAAAGAATTTTTATATCTTTGGCATATGCTGCGGTACTCATACCCAAAACACACGCAACCATACAACACATTCCCTGCCAAATATTCATAATCTCTGCCTACCCCCTTCAGGTGCGAATAACTTTTGCGTCCAGAACATTATTGATTTTCTTAATCGTGTCCAGCAATTCCGCTGAAATAGGGCTATCAACATTGAGAATACTCACCGCTTTCCCGCCAAGTTCCTGCCGGCCAAACGTCATTGCCGCGATATTGATAGAATACTGCGCCATAAGCGTCCCGATGGCACCGATGATACCCGGCTTATCCCAATTTTGCAGCATGATCATTTCTCCATAGGGAGAAACTTCAACATAGAAATCGTCGATTTTTACGATGCGCGGCTGTTTATTCGCTGAAAGCGTACCGCAAACACTGCGGCTCCCTTTATCGGTCTTAACCTCAACCTGCACAAGGTTCACGAACTCTTTCTCTTTTGATGACTTCGATTCTTTAATACTGATGCCGCGCTCTTTGGCAAGGCCGGTCGCGTTGATAAAATTCACGGTCTCTTTTAATATAGGAGACAAAATGCCTTTTGCAAGCGCCATAGTCAAAGGGCTTAAATTGTACTGAATAATATCCCCGCTGTAGGTAATTGATATTTCCTGGAATCTGCCTTCACCAAGCTGCCCCGCAAAGAGCCCAAGCTTTTCGCAGAGAGCCGTATACGGGTCTAAAAGTTTACAAACTTCCGCCTCAAGACAGGGATAGTTTGCCGCATTACGGATCCCTCTGCCTAACAGTGCGTCACGAACAATCTCAGCGACTTCAATGGCGACATTAACCTGCGCCTCTTCGGTCGAAGCACCCAGATGCGGCGTTACGATCACTGAATCAAGCTTCAAAAGTTCGCTATCCGGGGCAACAGGCTCTGCCTCAAAAACATCCATAGCAGCACCGGCAACTTTACCATCCTTGATTGCCTGAATAAGCGCCTGCTCGTCAATAATACCGCCGCGGGCGCAGTTGATCATACGCACTCCATTTTTCATCCTGGAAAAAGCCTCCGTCGAAATCATACGCTTGGTATCGGCGGTAAGCGGCGTATGCACGGTAATAAAATCGGCGCGCTCGTATAACTCCTTAAGGTCCACGATCTCAATGCCGAGGCTTTCGGCGACTTCTTTTGAAAGAAACGGGTCATATGCGAGAACTTTCATGCCAAAGGCAAGCGCGCGTTTGGCAACTTCCGTGCCGATACGCCCGAGCCCGACAATACCCAGTGTCTTAGAATACAATTCCACACCCATGAATTTAGAACGTTTCCACTCGCCTTTTTTCGTCGAAGCAGTCGCTTGCGGGATATTACGCGCCAAGGCCATCAACATGCTAAAAGTATGTTCGGCGGTAGAAATAGTATTGCCAGCGGGTGTATTCATGACAATGATACCTTTTTGCGTCGCAGCATCAAGGTCAACATTATCGAGGCCGACACCGGCGCGGCCGACACATTTCAGTTTTTTGGCGGCATCAATGATTTCCTTCGTAACTTTCGTAGCACTCCGCACAATAAGGCCCTCATAATCTTTAATGACCTCCTTGAGCTGCTCTGGCTTAAGGTCAGTTTTAACATCAACCTGTAACATCTTTTCTTCCTGCAATATTTTCAGTCCTTCATCGGACAATTTATCACTTACTAGTATCTTAATCATGTTCTGCCTCCTTAAAAAGACGAATAAAAAAAATAACTTAGTTCAAAGTTCAAGGTGCAATGTGCAAAGTAAAAGCAAAATCAAGCCGTTTCTAACGGAATACACACTTTAAACATTGAACTATGAACTTTGAACTAATTACGTGTTTTACTTTAAGAATATCTCTTGCGCCGCCTTGACTCCTGCTCCGAAATTGAATGTATAACCCATTTTCGCAAGAACTTTCTCAAGACAGGAGATGCCGACGATTATATCAAACTCTTCGATGAAACCCATATGGGCGAAACGAAAAATCTTACCCTTCATCTCCGCCTGACCTCCGGCTATGGTAACGCCCCAGGTATCACGCATAGTCTTCACCAATTTTTCACCGTCAATGCCCGCCGGAACCTTAACTGACGTAACCACGTCGGAAGCAGCGGTTGGGGCGAATAATTCCAGACCCAACGCTTTCATTGCTGTGCGTGTTGCTTCAGCCATTGTATGATGACGCGCAAAAATTGCGTCCATACCTTCAAGTCTTATCAACTTCAAAGCTTCATTCAACGCGATAACCAGAGAAATTGCCGGCGTAAACGGAGTATCGGTCGATTTCCAGGTTTTTTGAGCGGTTTTTAAATTAAAATAGAATTTCGGGCATTTCGAAACTTCAACTTTTTCCCAAGCCTTTGAGCTCATACAAATAAACGCCAATCCGGGGGGTAGCATCAAACCTTTCTGAGAACCGGAAACAACCACATCCACTCCCCAGGCATCTGTTTTCAAATCAATAGCGCCCAAACCACTGATAGCATCAACCACTAAAACCGCGCTGGAATTCTTAACCACGGCGCCTAACCCTGCGATATCATGGACAACACCCGTCGAAGTCTCGCACAAAGTTGAAAAAACCACTTTGATAGCGGGATTTGCCTTTAATTTTTTCTCGACGTCCTTCGGGTCAACTGCTTTACCCCATGCAACGTCAATAACTTCTGTTTGAATCCCGTACGCCTTGCAAATTTCCGTCCAGCGTTCACCGAATTTACCGGCCTGAATACAGATTGCGGTATCCCCCGGCGACAAGAGATTGACAACCGATGCTTCCATAGCGCCCGTACCTGAAGAGGTTAGGATATAAACATCATTAGAAGTCTGAAAAACAAATTTCAAACCCTCGGCAGCTTCTTTCAAAATAGCCTGAAACTGCGGGGTACGATGATGGATAATCGGCCGCGCCTGCGCCTGTAAAACTTCCGGCGGAAGCGGGGTAGGACCGGGGGTCAAAAGATAATTCTTTCTCATGGTACCTTCTCCTTACACGTTCAATCGCATTCGTATTGTTAAGTGTCTATTTCTTTTTTATAGCCACGGTAACTTCATCGACAAGCCCATATTCCTTGGCTTCCGAGGCAGACATAAAATAATCGCGGTCAGTATCTCTCTGAACTTTTTCAAGAGACTGCCCGGTATGATTGGCCAGAATTCCATTTAATGTATCGCGCATCTTTAATATTTCTTTGGCATGACGCGAAATGTCCTCAGCAGTACCCTCATAACCGCCCCAGGGTTGATGAATCATCACCCGTGCGTTGGGAAGAATATACCGCTTCCCTTTTGTGCCGGCAGCTACAAGAACCGCCCCCATGCTGGCAGCCTGTCCCAAACAATAGGTCGCGACATCGCATTTAACAAACTGCATGGTGTCATAAATCGCAAGACCTGCCGTAACCGAACCGCCCGGAGAATTCACATAAACGCTGATATCTTTATTGGAATCTTCCATCTGTAAAAACAGCAGCTGCGCGATAATAAGGTTAGCTACCATATCATCAATAGGCGTCCCGATAAAAACAATGCGGTCCTTTAAAAGACGCGAATAAATATCATATGCCCGCTCAAAACCACGCGATGTCTGTTCAACGACCATAGGGACTAATGTCTGCATTCTCTCTTTCATAGCTGACCTCCGAATTAGGAAAACCCCTGTTCCATACGAATCACCATGCTGCTCAATCAAAGGTATATGAAACCGTTAATTGTTTTCTGGTTATTCCTGGCTCCAGGTAGCGTTTTTAAACAAAAACTCAATGACATGCCGAGGCATATGATCATCGTGCGGGATACTCTCTTTCTTTGCAATCGCTGAAAGGATCATATAGGTCTTAACCTGGGTACGCGCCTGAGGTTCAAGGTCTTTGATTAAATCTTTCTCATGCTCCTCAATTTTCTCGCGCGAAACACCTTTCATCATCAAATCGGTTTTTGTCTGGTTCACCAACTCCTGCAAATGTTTGGTAACTAACGACTGGGGCAGAATAAACTCAACCCCTTTGGAAACGGCATCAACAAGATCCTGCTCGATCTTCTGGCGCTGCGCATTTTCTTTCTGCACTAAGAGCTGACGCTCAAGGGACTTCTCAAGATCAACTAAGGAGGGAAATCCCAGGCTCCGCGCCAACGTGTCATCAATCGTTTCAATCTTCCGGGATTCTTTAAAAGAATCAAGGCTGCGTTTTACATCATCAGGTGTAACTTCAAGTTTTTTATACGAGATCGCAATACCTTTATATTCTTTAAGCTTGATCTCCGGCTGCACCTCAACCGTCGCGGTAAAAGAGATAGCCGCGCGGTCAAGTTTCACATCACTGATCTCCGGCAGATCAACCGCGTCAATCGCTTCTTTTTCAAGAGCCTTGTTATAGAGATCGGGGATAAGATCTTTAAGCACCTGCTCATGTGCATGGCTTGCAAAATTCTTTTCCAGGATATCGCGGGGAACTTTTCCTGCGCGGAAACCAGGTACCTTGGCTTCTTTTGCAATAAGCCCAAAGACTTCCTCAAATTTATTTTTAACAACGTCCCCGCTTATTGAGACGCTGATTTGTTTTTTTCCGTTATCCAGTTTCTTGACTTCAGTTTTCATGCTCATTTCTCCTGATACGTTTTATTAATACAGTACTCTTCTGTTTTAAATGCTTTTCATGTATTGTGTTATTGGGATCGAAACTTTATTCTGCCAGAGCTGGCTCATGATGCACTCATGTATCTCGGCACGCATAAAGCTTCTCCCCTTCCGGTTCCAAACATTCACTCCGCTCGTTTTCCCTCAAAATTGCTGCGCTTTTTTTCGCAGTCACGGAGTTCCCGCAATTACGGGATTTCGCTATAACATTTTAAGTGGTGCTCAAAAATTCGCGCAGCCACTTATGTTCACTTCGTTCCATAAGTGGCGCCCATAGAACTTACGTCATCTCTTCGAGTGAACCTGCCTAATCATTTACTCCGTTCCTCCCGCTCAAAAT
>Ga0116170_10000098_pt1 | contig 84042 bp, 71 predicted proteins | sample AD_JPNHW1_MetaG_FD_89797 | JGI IMG/M metagenome (GOLD analysis project Ga0116170, IMG submission 89797) | Active sludge microbial communities of municipal wastewater-treating anaerobic digesters from Japan - AD_JPNHW1_MetaG | ecosystem: Engineered > Bioreactor > Anaerobic > Digestate | place... | reverse complement strand
GTCTATATCGATATTTTTCAGCCTCATGTCTTCTTTGAGCGCGTCCGGAAGGTCTTCTCGATTTGTCCGTTTGTCCATATTCATGAGAGAAGTGTAGCCCAAGGTGCATCGTCAGGTGAAGTGGCGAAGCTCAAGATGAAGGACCAGAAAGCCCGGTGAACCATGTCAGAAGATTATGGCTGCTATGTCCCTGTTCCGCAGGAATTGTGCATTTGCGGCATCGTAGATTTCCACATGTACGTGCTCTCCGTGCCCAGGTCTCGCTGCATTTGCGCCTGTATTGCCTCCGTGCCCAATAGGTTGGCCTGCTTTGATCACATTTCCGGGCTCTACGAGGACATCATGGAGGTGGAAATAGGAGTAATACCGTTTTTCTGAAGGCGAGAACACGATAACACCGTTGCCCGCTTTAGGCGTTATACCGCCGCCTTTGTAACTTTTGAGTTCTTCTCCCCCTCGCCACGACGAATCAGCTGCTATAATGATACCATCCGAAACCGAAAAAACAGTTGGCCCGAGCTCCCTGCCGCCAGTTAAGGGCAGCGTGCGAACACTGTTGAAGAATATGTCCAAGGCATAGGTGTGTGAATAATCGTAATCGGCCTCGCGCGGGCGGCTTGAAAGGCCAGGCAATGTGACCCCACCTTGATATTTCATGGCTTCCTTCGATGTCTGCCAGGGAATAAGGGTTCTGCCTTGTGTACTGAAGACTTCGTATACGGCAGCATAAATGGCTTCAAATTGGGTTCGGAGCGGCCTAAATCTCGGTGCCAAAGCCGCGATTTCCGAGTAGTAGCTCCCAGAGCTATTCCCGTCTGAAGCACTTTCAAGGTAGTCGTCCACATCGCGGTCACGTGCGAGCATGGCCAGGACTTCCATGGCTGAAGGGAAAACCGCCGCTACAAGTTTCTCTGGATTGGAAGATGTAGCGATCGCCTGTCGAGCCAGTAGTGAACCGAGATCAAAAAGGCTGGCGTAATCCAAGCTGGCAATCGTCTCTATGGTAAGTTGTTCAACAAGATAATGGGGACTTGCATAGGCTACATCTGGAAGAGCGATGCTGGTTGAGCTGCGCTCTTGAACTGCTGCCGAAACATTGTCCACAACCTGCCCCTTGATAATCTTAGCACCAAGGCTCTGGTTTAGGACTGGCGCCTTATCTCCAAGAAATGTGGCAAAGAGACCCAAACAGAGAAGTGTACACAAAACCAGCGCAAATCTTTGCTCCTTTTTGAGTTGGCGGTGTGGTTTCCCATTTGCGGCTATTGGTATTCCGGACTTTTTGTCAATCATTTTTAAGAATCTTGTTGTAAATCTCTTGAGATTGAAAGCGCTCTTGCGCACCTCGCAAAAAGCTGCATACAAGTCTTGGCATCATCCAGGGCACGATGTCCGTTTCCGGAAGGTATGCCCAAGATATAGGCCGCCTTTCCCAGATTGTAGGAGTGCAAATTGGGGTACGCAAGCCTGGTAAGTTCAAGCGTATCGATTACCTGAGCCATAGAAAGGGGAGCGGAAAGCCTGCTAAACTCATTTTGCAGGAAAGAAGCGTCAAATGGCGCGTTGTGTGCAACAAGAATCCTATCGCGCAGATAGGAGGCCACCGCTTCCCTTATCTCGGCGAAGCGCGGGGCCGAGGACACATCCAGATCTGTTATCCCATGGATTGCGCCTGCAGCATCGGGAATTGCCATCTCCGGATTCACAAGAGAAACCCACGCCTCTTTTTGTACGAGCGCAGCATCTCTATCAAAGCCAAAGACGACAATTCCAATCTCTACAACACGGTCTCTGGCAGGGTCGAGCCCCGTTGTCTCCACGTCCAGGGCACAGTATTCCTGGTTTTCCCAGTCTAGCGGCAAAATACTTTCCATGAAGGAATTTTCCGCTACAGATCTTGGATCGGTCTGAGGGTTACCTCTTAGTACATGCGACCACAGTGGCTCTCCGCCGGAACTTGTCATGATTTTTACCCTAGTACCTTCTTGATATCTGCCATTATCGCTTCAATTTTGGATGAACTCGCCTGTCTTGCATTGTCCAGGTCCCCGTTTTTGACTTCAGTCCTGGATAGGATATAGTACTTTATTTTAGGCTCTGTTCCGGATGGACGAACAGTTACAAGGGTACCATCCACAAGACGCCACTGCAGGACATCGCTTTCTGGAAGATCTAATTTCGTTCTGCCAGAACCGTCCGCATTCCAACTGAAACCAGTTTTTATGTCGCGGATAGAGACGACAGGCAAACCGCCAAATTCTTTTGGCTGATTTTTCCGGTAGTTCTGCATTATGCCGCTCATGATTTCCATGCCCGTCGGACCTTCAAAATACTTGTTCAAACCTTTTTCTTCGTAGAAACCGAATTCGCGGTACAGATCTTCCAGCCTGTCGAGGAGACTTTTTCCCTGAGAGCGCCAATACAGCGTCATTTCGGCGGTGAGCGCGGCGGCGGAAATGCCATCTTTGTCCCGCACCTCTGTTTCAATCAGATGCCCATAACTCTCTTCCGTACCATAAACAAAGGTCTTGCCTTCTTTTTCAAACCGCCTCATCACGTCGGCGATCCATTTGAAACCCGTAAGGCATTCAGCACACTCAACGCCATGCTTCTTTGCTATGGCAGCTTGGAGATCGGTGGTTACGATGCTCTTGATGCAACTAGGTCGTGGTGGCATTCTTTTGAGTTCTTCCAGAGAAAGCAAAATATAATCCAAATGAAGGGCGCCAAGCTGGTTTCCAGTGACAAGTACAAAGTCCCCGTTTTTGCCTGGTACGGCAATTCCGAGCCGATCGGCATCAGGGTCAGTGGCCATCACAACATCGGCTTTCTCTTTTTTGCCAAGCTCGATTGCCAGTTTTAGTGCCGCTGGTTCTTCAGGGTTGGGGTATGAAACTGTCGGGAATTCCCCGTTTGGGTCTCTTTGCTCTGGTACGGTCTTGACCTGCAAACCGAGCTCGCCCATGATGCGCTCAAAGAGGGCGGCACCGGTTCCGTGAAGAGGTGTATAGACGATTTTTGCGGCTGAACTCGTCCTTTTTATGAGTTCTGGCCTAAAAAGGTGCGATTTCACCATACTAACATATGCATCATCCAGTTCTGTCCCCAGTATGACCAATAGTCCTTTCTCCTTGGCCTCTTGTTCATCCATGAGTTTTGGAACTCTTACCACCGCCACTCTGTCAATTATGCCCTGATCATGTGGGGGTACGACTTGAGAGCCATCATTCCAATACGCTTTGTAGCCATTGTAAATGGGCGGGTTGTGGCTTGCAGTCACAACGACTCCGGTGTCCGCCTTTAATTGCCGAATGGCAAAAGAAAGTGTCGGGGTAGGGTGAACTGTTGGAAACACATAGGCCTTGATGCCATTGGCAGCAAACACGCACGCGGTGGCATACGCAAAATCTCTGGATCTTCGCCTTGAATCGTATGCGATGCAGGCAGAAAGCTGCTTTGTAGGGAACTGCTCCGTTAAATAATCGGCCAAACCTTGGGTCGCTCGAGTCACAACCAGCGTGTTCATCCTGTTGAATCCGCCGCCTATGACACCCCTAAGACCGCCCGTGCCAAATTCCAGATCGCGGTAGAAACGGTCCTCCAATTCTTTGTCGTCGTCCTTAGCTATAATCTCGCGAACCTCTGAAGCAAAGGCTTCGTCTTTTTCGTTCTGCAAATATTCTTCTGCGCGCTTAAGAAGTGCGGTCTTGTCCATATATACTCCTTTTATATGCTCCATTCAGGGATTCATGCCGAGCGTCCATTGTAACGCAACCCTTCCAGTTTCGTCCAACCTAATCTCCGGCTATGCATCAAGATGGTCAAGAATATCCATCGGTTTCACAAGCAAGATTCTTGCGCCGTGCGCCCTCAATTCCTCTACCGACCTATATCCCCACGTGGCTCCACAAGGAACCATTTTGCCGTTTCTTGCAGTGTCCATGTCCACGCCCGAGTCTCCTACGAAGAAGGCCGCTTCAGGATCTACATCGATGCTTTCAAGAATTTCCAACGCCCTGGACGGATCCGGTTTCTTTGGTTTGTTTGGTAAGTCGCCTTCGATAGCCACAAATGGAACATTTGGAAAGAGTGCGTTGACTATCATCTTCGTCAACTGATCAGGCTTATTGGAAAGCACACCCAGCCGTATGCCGCGCACGACTAACGCTTCCAAAGTCTGAGTTACGCCTTGAAAAGGCGCTGTTGTGTCTAGTGCGATTGATTGATAATATTCCGTAGCTTCACTCACAAGACACTCAAACGTCTCTTTCCCAATCTCAAGGTCTTGGGGCAGGGCACGTTGCATTAGCATAGCAAAACCGTTGCCAACCATTAGTTTATAGGATTCGACTGGATGAGTGGGGTATCCATGGTTCTTTAAGGTTATATTGACGGCGTTGGCTATGTCGGTAATGGTGTCCGCAAGCGTTCCATCCAGGTCGAACAAAATCACCTTAGGGCTCATTTTTGGGTCTTATCCTCACTCTCTTGATCCTTGTTCAGATCTTCGTCGGAGCCTCCCGCTGCTCTGTAGGATGCTTCCTTTTGCTCAATTTGGGCTTCGATTTGTTTAATCTGATCTAAGAGCGGTGCAATTCCTGTCGTCTCGTATCCAATGAGTGGCTCATCGTCCTCCACAAGGTGGCGGTACACTTCTGCACCCAGACGAGTCATAAGAGCCTGCGCCTTGGTGCGGTCTTGCAGTATTTCGAACCTCAATTTGCCCATTTCAGTCCAGGTTTGCGCTTGTGAGCCCGCTTTGCTTAAGAAATCTCTGGAAGTACCGATACCTTTCTCCACTATGTCCTTGAACTTGTCGGAAAATGCCATGTTTTCTCCTTCCCCTTGGGGAATACACCATCACATAGGTGACAGCATTACCAGACGATCATATATTTTAATATATTGAAGTTGTACCCCGATGGGAAGCTGGCAAAGGAGTGAAACACGATGCGTTGCCCACATTGTGGCAGTTTGGACGATAAGGTCATAGATTCACGAAGCCTTGCAAACGGTGATGCCATTCGTCGCAGGCGAGAGTGTCTCTCTTGCGGTTTGCGGTTTACCAGTTATGAACGGATTGAAGAAAAACCCCTCATGGTCGTAAAGCGTGATGGCAGAAGGGAACCTTTCGATCGTGCCAAGATCGAGCGCGGCCTTGTTCGGGCGCTCCAGAAACGACCTGTTTCCCAGATGTCTATAGAGAACTTTGTAAACGAGATTGAGGATGAAGCTGCGGAACGCGCAAAGATAAGCAACGAAATCTCTACTGAAGCCCTAGGAGACATGGTTTTGCGCCGACTCTACGACCTGGATAAGGTTGCTTATATTCGCTTTGCTTCTGTTTATAGAAAGTACGAGACACCAGATGAATTCTTAAAGGAAATTGAAAGCCTTCAGAAAAAAGAAGAGGCCGCCAGATAAACTTGGCAGCCTCCATGCAAAGGTTCGATTCTGAGAATCCTGCGTGTGTTATTCTTCTTCCGCCTCTGTTGTCCTAAAGGCCTGCGCCGCCTTAATGACATCATCTGCAATTTTGCCCGTAATCGGCGCATAGTGCGAGAATTCCACTTCGAAAGATCCTGTGCCTGAGGTCATAGATCGAAGATCGATGGCGTAGCGCAGAAGTTCTGCCTGTGGAACCTGTGCATTGATGACCACAATGCCGCCACCGATGGGGTTTTGACCGGAGATTCTGCCTCGTCGCGCCGAGAGATCGGACATGACGTCTCCGAGGTACTTCTCTTCGACGTACACGGTGAGGTTCATGATTGGCTCGAGCAGAACCGGGGCCGCCTGCCGCATGGCTTCGCGGAACGCGCCGCGTGCAGCGAGCTTAAAGGCCATTTCTGAAGAGTCGACTGGATGCTCCTTGCCATCTATGATGGCTGTTTTGGTATCAACAACAGGATAACCCGCTACAACACCTGCCTCCATGGCCTGATGGATACCTTTTTCAATACCAGGCATGTAGCCTTTAGAGACGGCACCGCCGAAAACCCGGTTTTCAAATTCATAGCCCTTGCCACGTTCTAGAGGTTCTAGTTCGAAGACAACACGTCCGTACTGACCATGGCCACCAGATTGCTTCTTGTGGGTGTACTCTGCAGTAGCCTTCTTGGTGATTGTCTCCCGATAGGCGACACGCGGGACTCTTGTCTCCGCTACAATCTTTGTAGCATTCTTGATCTTGTCCAGAATCATGTTGATCTGAAGATCGCCCATGCCCGCAATAACCGTCTCTTTCGTCTCCGTATTGTAGTTCACTTGGAAGGTAAGATCCTCTTCGGCAGCCTTGAGCAGCATTTCGTTGAGTTTGTCTTCTTCCTTTTTGTTTGCTGCCGAAATCGCCAATAGATGTACAGGTGTAGGCATCTTGAGCGGAGCGTAGGCAAAGGGTTTCTCGTAAGTAGAAACCGTATCGTTTGTCCTGAGGCTCGTGGATTTTGCGATGATCCCGATGTCTCCTGCGGGCAGCGAAGGGACTTCTTCCAGCTTTTTGCCTTGCATAGTGTAAAGCTTGGAAAGCCGCTCCTTGCGGCCATCGCGCACATTGATGACATCCATTTCGGGAGCGAGTTCTCCGGTTATCACTTTGACGAAGGACAGACGCCCGGAGAATTGATCTATCTGCGTCTTAATGACGATCGCTGTTGCAGGCAATGTTGGATCAACCTTGACCGACATTTTATTGCCGTCGGCATCGGTGACTTCTTCGGGCGCTAAGGCGAATGGAGATGGTGCAATTGTCGAGAGGAATTCAAGAGCAGCGGCAACGCCACTATTCAGAACTCCAGAGCCGGCAAAGGCCGGGACAATCTTGGCCTCAGCCAACGCTCTTGCAAGGCCCGTCAACATGTCTTCCTGACTTAAGGCGCCCTCTTCCAGATACTTTTCCATAAGGGCATCATCGCCTTCCGCTGCCGCTTCAAAAAGTTGTACTCGTGCAGATTCTACAGCGTCCTTGTATTCGGCCGGCACTTCAGTAGCAACCTCTTTTTGATCGTGCGAGGCGGGGCGCATATATGCTTTGCCATTGATGACGTCGATAACACCGCGGTATTCTGGACCTGCACCCATCGGGATGGTGACCGGGACGGGGTTGACCTTGAATTTGTCCTTTACATCTTTGAGCACATCGTCAAAAGAGGCACGATCCTCGTCCATGCGCGTAATAAAAAGCATACGAGGCTTCTGTTTGCCATCGAGGTTTCGCCAGAGTTTGATCGTCTCAATTTGAACGCCAGACTTGGCATCGATGAGGAGTAGTGCGCTTTCGCACGCCCTAAAGGCCAGGATTACTTCGCCGACAAAGTCGGAAGATCCCGGTGTGTCTATAAAGTTTAGTTTTTTGCCGTTGTAGGTACAGTGAGTTAAGGTGGCCCGTACCGAGATTTTGCGGGCGATTTCGTCCTCACCGTAGTCGCTGACAGTTCTGCCAGATTCTATCGTTTCGGGCTTGGAAATCACGCCACTCTGAAAGAGCATGTGTTCAAGAAGCGTAGTTTTTCCGGTACTCCCATGTCCGGCTATGGCGATGTTTCTGATTTGGTCAGTTGAGAGCGGCATAACAACTCCTTACAGGGTGGTAAAAATTCGACTATCCCTATTTTTTTAAACAAGGAAATCGCACAATTATAAATCAAAAACGCCAGCTGTCAACAGAGGAAGTGTCGTCAAGAACTTAAGGAAGGATTCAATGGAAAAAGAGGGAACAATGGGACCAGGGCGGCTCGAACGCCCGACCTACTGCTTAGAAGGCAGTTGCTCTATCCAGTTGAGCTATGATCCCTGGCACAGAATACGCAACTCAATCGAGCAAAATGCTCGACAAGCTCCAATATTTGATGACTTTGATTGATTCGGGACGAGAGGATTTGAACCTCCGATCTTCTGCTCCCAAAGCAGACGCCTTAGCCCCTAGGCTACGTCCCGAAAACACTTGCGCTACGCTAGACTAAAAAAGAGGCCATTGTCAATATGGCGCTGAATTGCCTGTGGCGCCAAATCGGCTCAAGGAGCCTTGCTTTTAATAAGGCTTCGCACAAGCGTATCACAGCGCTCGTTGTCAGGGTTGCCTGCGTGACCTTCTACCCAAAAAAAGCGAGGGTGCAGAATTTGGACGAGAGAATCCAGCGTCTCCCAAAGTTCCTGATTTTTCACTGGATTCTTGCTCGCGGTATGCCAGCCACGGGCTTTCCAGCCTTCAATCCATTTTGTAATACCATTGCGCACATACTGGGAGTCCGTGTAGATGCTGACAGGCGCAAAAAACCAGGACGGGAGGCCAGCCGTTCTTTCGCCCGCGCTTGGTTCCTTCTCTAGTCCAGGGCTTGGATTACGATTTACGTAGTTGGCTCGCAACTCCTGAAGGAAATTGAGTGCCCGGATGACAGCCATAAGCTCCATGCGATTATTTGTTGTCTCGGCTTCAAAGCCTGAATCCTCGTAAAGGCGTTCGCCATATCTGATTAGAAAGGCCCAGGCTCCAGGGCCGGGGTTGTGAGAGCAACCGCCATCGGTGTAAACAACGAATTCTTTCATTTTGCCCTTACTATGACAAGACAACAAAGAAAATGCAATGAAGAAAGTCGATTTTCATCCTGCTGGAGCGCAGCATTTTTGACATGCAAGGCGAAAGGACTCTGTGTCGTTTAGCCTTGCCTCAAAACCGGAGGTCAGGTACACTACAAAGGTTATGCTTAAAGAATACCGCAGCATTTGGCCGTATATAAAAAAATACAGGCTCAAGTATCTTGTAGGGTTTGTTTTTCTCGTATTGGTGGATTTAGCCCAAGTTCTTATTCCTCGTTACGTAAGCCAGGCCGTGGACATAATTGGGTCCGGGAAGTTTTTGATGAACGACCTTGCCAAACCGGCTGTCTCAATGTTTCTGGCTGCTCTGCTGATTTCGGTTGGGCGCTTTATATGGCGCTACTTTATCATGGGTTCGTCCAGAAGGATCGAAGCGGAAATGCGCGATGATCTTTTTGCTCATTACATGGAAATGTCACCTTCGTTTTATCAGGAAAATAAGACTGGCGACCTTATGGCCAAAGCCACAAACGACATGAATGCAGTACGGCAAGCCCTAGGCATGGGGTTTGTTACGCTTATCGACGGGGTTTTCATGACGATCATGATAATTGCAGCCATGCTGACAACAAATGCAAGAGTGGCCCTTTATACGATAATTCCATTGCCCTTTATCAGTCTGCTGATTATGGAGTTTGGCCGTTTGGTAGGCAAACAGTTCAAACGAGTCCAGGAAATCTATTCCAAAATGTCCGACATAGCCCAAGAAACCGTATCTGGGATGCGTGTGGTCAAGGCTTTTGTCAAAGAACAACATTTCTCTGGCCAATTCGCCGAGACGAACGACGAGTATAGCGAAGCGGTGATGACCCTTGTAAAAACCCATGGTTTCTTTTTTCCGCTCATAACCTTTCTTGCGGGAGTGAGTAATGTGATTCTTCTTGGCAAAGGCGGAAACGAAGTTCTTCGAAACGCCATGAGCCCAGGGGACATAATTGCTATGATTTCTTACCTGCAAATGCTTGTTTGGCCAATGATGGGAGCTGGTTTTACCGTTAATATTATTCAACGGGGAGGAGCCAGCCTGAAACGTTTAAACGACGTCTTTAGGACCAAAAGTGATATTGCAGTGCCAGAAAGGCCGCGGACTGACAGACCTTGGGGCGGAATCGATGTAGTGGACTTGAGCTACACCTATAAGGGAGCAGACAAGCCGGCACTAGAACATGTATCTTTTAGTATAACTGCAGGGGAGACGTTGGGAATATTGGGTCGGGTGGGGAGCGGTAAGTCGACTTTGCTTAAGTTGATGCCAAGACTCCTTGATCCCGGACAGGGGAAGATATTTATTGGTGGAAACGATATTTGTCTTTTTGAGCTGACGGCACTGCGTCGGACCTTTGGCTTTGTGCCACAAGACTCGTTTTTGTTCTCAGCGACGGTACGGGAAAACATTCTTTACGGGGGTGTTGAAGTATCGGCAGAACGATTCGAAGAAATCTCGAGGATTGCAGCATTGGATGGTGACCTTAAGCTTTTTCCTAATGGTTGGGAAACTGTTGTGGGTGAGCGTGGGCTGACGCTGTCCGGAGGGCAAAAGCAACGTATCGCGATTGCGCGGGCTTTGGCGGTTGACCCTGAAATCCTCATAATGGACGACTCACTGTCGGCCGTGGATGCAGAAACGGAAGAGCGGATTTTGCAGAATTTGCTTGAAGAGAGAAAAGGTAGGACTAATGTGATCGTTTCTCATAGGGTTTCGACTTTGCGTCATGCGAATTCGATCATTGTCTTGGATGATGGCAAGATAACTCAGGTCGGTACTCATGAGACGTTGATGGCGGAAAGCGATGGTTTTTATGCGAGAATTGCCCGTTTACAGGAGTTGGAGACTCAGATAGAGGGAAATCTTGCAAAGGAAGAGGAGCGCGTAAATGGCTGACTATTTTGAAACTGACGACATAACGCGCGACTACGATTCCGCGATAATGAGGCGGATTCTGTCTTATCTTAAACCATACAAAGTCATTGTGGCGTTTGCACTTGTTGCCCTTGTTGTAAGTACGATAGGCGAGCTCTTGAGTCCTATTATCATACGTCAATCCATAGACAATGTTCTTATGAAGTCATGGTATGCGCTTGATGTTTCGGTGAATGAAACGGATATAGAAAAAGAAATTGGGATTAATTCCCAGGATGTGGTGATAGAAAACAGGGTTTATGTCAGGACTTCCAGATTGGGACCCTTGAGTGTGGCTCAGAAGAATGAGTTGGCCGATAAGGGGCTTTTTGATGGGGTTGAATATTATGTTTTTCGCATCGACCCAAACGATGCGGCGCAAAACGCGCTGCGCGCGTCGCGCCCGGAGCTGTTTGTGAGCCAGGGCCAGTGGGCGGCCATATCGCGCGACCAGCTCCGGGCGCTGCCCGCCGCCGAGGCGGCGGGCTTGCGCCGCTCGGACGCCACCGACCTTTCTCGCTATGTTATTGCGCTTCTCGTCGTTATGGCCCTCATCTTCGTCGGCACCTTCGTCATGAACTACTACAGCAACCTTGTAAGTGTCAAAGTCATGAAAGATATGCGCATGCAGCTTTTTACTCATGTGCTCACGCGGTCCATGGCCTTTCTTTCCCGTCAGCCCGTGGGCCGGCTCGTCACCCGTATGACAAGCGACGTGGAAACCATAAGCGAGTTCTTTACCGACGTCCTTTCTGCTCTCATAAAGGACGGTTCGATCATGATCGGTTCTTTAGCCGTTCTCTATGTGTTTGACGTTCGCCTTGCCCTTGTGGTGACGGCCAGCCTGCCTTTTGTGCTCATCACGTCTGACATCTCCAGGAAAAAGTCACGTGATGCCTATCGCAAGCAACGACTTATGACAAGCAAGGTGAACTCCTACATTTCGGAACACCTTTCCGGAATTGAAGTCGTAAAACTGTTTGGCAAAGAAGACGCGTCCAAAAATGAATTCAAGCGCTACGACGAACAGCTTAAGCAGGCCAACCTCGGTGAAATGTACGTTTACGCCACATTTAGGCCAATCGTTGACCTTCTTTCTACCATGACCACCATAGCAGTGCTCGGTGTTGGAGCCTCTTTCTATCTGTCACATTCGATTTCTCTGGGCACACTCATAGCCTTTGTTAACCTTATTGGTATGGTTTATTCTCCAATAAAAGATGTCTCCGAGAAGTACGTCAACTTGCAAAGCGCCATGGCCGGGGCGGAGCGAATCTTTACCCTCCTCGACGCCAAGGAAATGATACTCGATGCGCCTAAGATACGCATGCCCAGCGTTGTCCGCGGCCATATTCAATTTGAAAATGTCTGGTTTGCCTACAAAGAAGAAGAATGGGTACTCAAGGATATTTCCTTTACTGTTGAACCAGGGCAGATGGTCGCCATTGTTGGCTATACAGGTGCGGGCAAGACCACGATTACGAACCTTGTAACCCGTTTTTGGGACATCCAAAAGGGATCAATCCGTATTGATGGTAACGATGTACGCGACCTGCCTCTGGCTGGCCTCAGACGTAGTATCCAGCCAGTTCCTCAGGATGTGTTTCTTTTTTCCGGAACCATCGCAGAGAATATTCGTCTTGGCACCGAGGTTACTGAAGAACGCATGAAACTCGCAGCGGAAGCAGTCCACGCCAACGAATTCATCGAAGCACTCCCCAACGGTTACAATACCGAGCTTTCTGAGGGTGGCAGCAACCTGAGCCAGGGCCAGCGGCAACTTCTGTCTTTCGCGCGCGTTCTAGCTCATGATCCAGCGATTATTATTCTAGATGAAGCAACGAGTTCCGTTGACACAGAGACTGAAAAACTCATTCAGAGAGGCATTGAAGGGCTTTTGTCCGGCAGGACGAGCATCGTCATAGCGCACCGTTTGTCCACTATCCGTAATGCGGATAAAATCATCGTGCTTGCACATGGTAAAATTGTTGAAACCGGTACGCACGACGAACTCATTGCTGCGCAGGATCTGTACTGGAATCTTTACAGGCTGCAGAATAGTGGCATCGTGCTATGAGCGTGTTGTGAGTCATGGAGTCATGAAGCCATTTGACGAGATTTTTGAGCCTTGCATACTTGGGCAGGATAAGGATTTTTACTTTGTTTTCAAACCTGCTGGCATTGATTCTGTGCCCATTGAGTCGGCTGCCACCTCCAGCAAAAAACCTTCGGCTTCGATAGATGCAAGGGCCCCAAGGCATGACTTAGTCACTTGGTTAGCAGAACAGAAGCCTGGGATTGCGCCGCTCCCCTCTGAGATTCCCTCTTCGCTGGGGCTTCTTGCCCACCGTTATGAGCGCGAGCTCGGTCTTGTCTCTCGTCTGGACAATCCAACTTCCGGCCTTGTTCTTTTTGCACGCACCTTTGATAGCTTTGTGGCATTTGTTCGGGCACAGCAGGAGGATAAGGTGGTAAAGCGCTATAGACTTGCTGCATTGCCAGCCGCGATTCCTTCCAGCTGCGAGTCGGGATCGTCTGCCTTTGTGCCTGGTTCCATGCCTGCGATCTTTTTGCCTGAAAGGGATTTTCTCGAAAACGCTCTACAAGTAGCTGAATCGACAGGTTCTCCAGGTGATCAGTTTCCGAAATTTGCCGTATCGAGCAGATTCCGGTCGTATGGGAGACGTGGAGCCCAAGTCGCCTGCATTCTGCCAGAGTTAGCTCCTAAAACGAAAAAGCGCATCACAAAAGAAGTCTATACGACCGAACTTCTTCCGCGAGGCCTCTTTAGGCAATTCCATGCGTTGGAACTCGATGCGCAGATCCACTCTGGTTTTCGTCACCAGATACGGGTACATTTAGCCTGGGCAGGATTTCCTATCATAGGGGACTCGGTTTATTGCAGTTCGCTCGAACAAGTACAACAGGATCGAGAGAGTACGATGACAGAAAGGCTGCTTCTTGAGTCATATGAAGTATGCATAGCGCCCCATAGAGCGCCCCGCAGCCCATGGCCAGATGGATTTTACTATAGCATATATGACTAAAGATAACTATTTGCGTATGGAGACCATCAGTATGTGGCAAAGTAAACAAAACTGCACATGCTATAGTTCTCTGTCAACACTTTCAGCTTGAAGATCTCGAGAGTTCGTGTGGTACAAACCTGTCATTGGCTTGCTCGCAGTTCTTTTCAGGGCGCTTCACAGATTGCCTTGCATTGTGGTACTCTTCACTTAAGCATCAAGATTAAGGAGTGGAGATATGGCTTATAAAGTAGGTGATGCGTGCACTAATTGTGGCACTTGCGAGAGCGAATGCCCAGTTGAGGCAATCAGCGAAAAAGATAATGCACGCTGGATCGATCCAGACAAGTGCATCGATTGTGGCGCCTGCGCAGCTGTCTGTCCAGTAGAGACAATTTCCCCTGCCAACTGATAAGGACTTTATCAGCGTATTTCGCATTTATTGAAGTTGAGGAGCTTCTTTATTGCGTTTTAAAGCGCAGTAGGGGCTGGTTTGGGGTAAAAAAGGGCCGCGACCGTTGGTCGCGGCCCTTTTTGTCTCTTCTTAAAACCAAGCCAGCCGCTTAGAGATTGTACTTTTTGCAGAAAGCGTCCAAGACGTCCACAAGATCCGGCTTGCCGATTTCCTGGAGCTCGTACCCAACTTTGACCGTCGGTTTGTTAATCTTTATCACGCGGTTTAGGTCGATCGGTGTGCCTATTACAACGGTGTCGCAGTCGGTCCGATTGATGGTCTGTTCCAGGTCGTGGATCTGTTCTTCACCATAGCCCATCGCCGGAAGGAGCGTTCCGATGTTGGGATAAGTTCGGAATGTATCAGCCAGTTTCCCTACAACGTAGGGGCGTGGGTCGACAAGTTCTGCAGCTTGGAACTTGCGTGCCGCAACGACAGCCGCACCGAGCTTCATCATACCATGGGTAAGGGTAGGCCCATCTTCAACACAGAGTACGCGTTTGCCTTTAATGAGTTCCGGTTTGTCCACATTGATTGGACTTGCCGCATCTATGACCATCGCGTTGGGATTGACGCGCGAAATGTTCTCGCGTACGAGTTGAACGTTTTCTGGGCTTGCCGAATCGATCTTGTTGATAACGATCACGTCGGCCGTGCGCAGAGAAACTTCACCCGGATAGAAGGATACTTCGTTGCCAGCGCGCAGAGGATCTGCCACCGTTATGGTGAGATCGGGAACATAGAACGAGAAATCGTTATTGCCACCATCCCAAAGGATGACGTCAGCCTCTTGTTCCGCCTGACGCAAAATCGCCTCATAGTCGACCCCGGCGTAGATCACGTTTCCCCGCACGACGTGAGGCTCATATTCTTCCATCTCCTCAATGGTGCACTCATATTTTGCAAGGTCGGCGACTGTCGCATAGCGCTGAACCTTTTGTTTGACAAGGTCGCCATACGGCATTGGATGGCGTATCGCAACAACCTTAAGGCCTCGCGCCATCAGCATTTGAACGATTTTTCTGGACGTTTGGCTTTTCCCGGAACCTGTGCGCACGGCGCAGACTGCAATAACGGGCTTTGTAGACTTGATCTGAGTATCTTTTGGTCCCAGCAAGGTGAAAGAAGCGCCCGCCGCATTGACGATCGCGGACATTTTCATAACGTGCGCATAGGGAACGTCAGAATAAGCGAATACACACTCGTCCACATTGAGATCTTGGATGAGCGAAGGCAAATCGGATTCGGCAAAAATCGGAATGCCTTGAGGATAGAGCGGTCCTGCCAGTTCGGCTGGATATTTTCTGCCTGCAATATCGGGGATCTGCGCCGCTGTAAAGGCCACGACCTCGGCATTTGGATCGTTGCGGTAGTGAGTATTGAAGTTGTGGAAATCTCTTCCTGCGGCTCCGATGATGATGATTCTTCTTCGTGCCATACCTGCCATCCTTCTTTCTAAAGTGTTTTGGAATCGAATAAACGTAATGATTGAACCGCTTTTTTTAGCTGTCAAGCAGAAAGGTTTTCGTCTTAAACGCGAAAAAGCGCGTAAAATTGCATTAAAATCTAAAAAAGTCCGGGCTCTTGTGTTGCTGCATGCAGATTGTCGGCAAATTGCGTTAATAGTTATGCAAAAAAGAATTTTGCACAAAGCAGAAGATTTTTTCTTCAAGATATTGCATAATGCCTCGCATGAATCAGTTAGTGATCAATAGCGAAATTGGCAGATTGAGGAAGGTCATTCTGCACACTCCTGGGCTCGAGATAGAATCCATGACCCCTCGTGAGGCAGAAAAGGACCTTTACAACGATATTATTCCGCTTCAGGCGGTCTTGGGTGAGTATACCCAGCTCAAAGAGTTCCTGAGCACGGTGAGTGATGTGCACGAACTTGTAGACCTACTTGCCGACTGCCTTGCTGATGCAGGCAATAAGTTCGAATTTCTTTCCAGCCTGAGTTCTTGCTTTCCAATTCACGCCACAATGATGGAGCTTATGGCGCTGCCCTCGACACAATTGGCCAGGAGGATTATAGAAGGTGTGGCCGCACCGGCTCAGTCCTTTGCGCATTTCCTAGACGAACACAGCTACGCATCCAGGCCGTTGCCCAATACCTACTTCATGCGTGACAGTGCAGCCGTAATCGGTGCAAGTGCTTTGGCCGCAGCTACAGCATACGATGTGCGTATGCTCGAAGCGTACATAACCCGCTTTATTTTTAGTCATCATCCTGAATTTATGGCTGAGAACTTTCTCTTCGATGGGCCCACTGAGCGCAACCGCTACATCACCATAGAGGGTGGCGATATCATCGTGCTCTCCTCCAGAGCGCTCGTTCTGGGAATCTCTGAGCGCACAACGCCCTTTGCGATCGAGCGGGTCGCCAGAAGTATGGCGCGCACGGTACAGGACGATGTAGTGATCTTTGCAGTCGATATTCCCAAAACAAGGGCTACTATCCACTTGGATATGGTCTTTACTATGATCGACCGCGACTGCGCCCTCGTATACGATCCGGTAATTACCAGCAAAGATCGGGTCAGAGCGTATCGTATCGACTCTAGTCCTAACGGAAATCTGCATTACAGTGAGTGTGATTCGCTCCTTGACGGCTTGAAGGGCGCAGGCTTCGACGTAGAACCGGTCTTCTGCGGTAATAAACACAGCATCTATCAAGAACGGGAGCAGTGGCTTTCCGGGGCTAATTCTTTTGCGTTCGCTCCCGGCAAGATCATCATGTATTCCTGCAACACCTACACCATGGAAGCCCTTGCTAATGCCGGCTTTGCGATAAAGCACTCGCTGGACTTCATCCAAGGTAAAGACAGCATCGACAATTACGGCAGGCTCGCTGTCGCTTTTGACGGCATCGAGCTCGCCCGCGGTGGTGGTGGGCCACGCTGCATGACCTTGCCAGTCGCACGGGACGAACTCTAACCCGGCACCTACCTTAGTACATTACCGGTTTGTGGCCACGACTTAGCTGCACCCTGTGGTTGAGCCACAGGTCTCACACTTAAGACAGGTGCCGTTGCGTACGAGCGTCATGTTTCCGCACACAGGGCAAGGATCGCCTTCGTACCCTTTTTGCCTGGCCGCTCGAATATTCTTTGTTGCTGCGTCCAGATGCGTGGAAGGAGTTGAGCCTGCCCCGTTGTTTTCCTGGTGCTGCACCTGAACTTGGGAGTTTATGGCGGTCTGCTTCATCATGATTGTGTTGTCGTCGGAAAAACTTGGACTCGATTGTACTGGTTTTGCAGGATGGCTTGACCTGCCATTCTCAAAAGCATTTCTTTCCCGTCCCATCGTTCCTTGCGGTTCCTTGCTTTGCATGGACGTGGCTACAAGGTCTTCAGGTTTGATCTGTCCAAGATCGTGACGATCCAGATATGAGATGGCGAGGTCTCGGAAGATATAGTCCAGAACGCTTGTAGCCATCTTTATGTAATCGTGCCCCTGTACGACGCCGTTTGGCTCGAATTTGGTAAAGGTAAAAGCGTCGACGTATTCATCAAGGGGTACGCCATACTGCAAACCGAGCGACACGGCGATGGCAAAAGAATTGAGGATGCTTCTAAAAGCGGCGCCTTCTTTGTGCATATCCAGGAATATCTCGCCCAAGGTTCCGTCCTCGTATTCACCAGTGCGTAAGAACACTGAGTGGCCGGCTATCTTTGCCTTTTGCGTATAACCCTTGCGCCTATTAGGTAAAGAATGCCGTATGCCGCGGGGCGCAACCGGCATGCCGGGTAGCTCAGGAGCGAGCTCGGCTTGCGAGCGGCTGGTTGTTACTGGTTCGATCGGCGCCTCTGGTTCGGGTTCTTGTTCGGCTTTCAGACTCTCGGGTGCAGTCTGCAAGGCGACAATTGCATCGGCAATCTTGTCCACGCCTGGCGCGAGGGCGGAGAGCGGTTGCGAAAGCTTGGAGCCATCCCGGTAAAGGGCTATAGACTTAAGCATTGAACGCCAGGCGAGCATATAAGCTCCCTTGACATCATCCGTCGTAGCCTGATTTGGCATGTTGATTGTCTTGGAAATGGCGCCTGAGACAAAAGGCTGAACCGCCGCCATCATGGCAATGTGAGCCTTCCAGTCGATGCTGCGCGTACCTTTCTTTCCGGATGGCGTCGCCGTGTCAAATACCGGTAAGTCTTCTGCCTTTAGGAAGGGAGCCCCTTCCAAGCCCATAAAGCCACAGGCGTAGATTTCTGCCGCCTCCACCGCATCAGGTGTGTAACCAAGCCAGGAAAGCAGGCTAAAGTCTGGATCGTTATATTCACTTTCGCTTACGCCCAAAGTAGATAGGACCTCTGTACCAAGAACGCCCGGCGCAAAACAGTTCTCCAAAGAAAAGGCGTTCTTGACGGCGGTCTCCACTTTTGCAATAGCCTCTTCGGACAGGCCACGTTCCCGTAGGGATGCGAGCGATACGCCAGGGGCTCCTTCCAGAGTCTGATGCCCAAGGGCATACGCCAAAATCGCATCGATTTCTTCCTGTGTGTAATTGAGGGCCTTTAGGGCTGGCGGAACACTCGAATTGATGATCTTAAAATAGCCGCCGCCGGCCAGTTTTTTGAATTTGACAAGCGCATAGTCTGGCTCGATGCCCGTCGTGTCGCAGTCCATAAGAAGGCCGATCGTTCCCGTAGGCGCTATGGCTGTGACCTGCGCATTACGATATCCGTATTTCTGTCCCAAATCCGAGGCTTGATCCCAGGATTCGCGCGCCGCCGCGATCAGGTTTGCGGGGCAGGCCCACTCTTTGAGACCGTTCGGCGTTATTGTCAGCCCTTCATATTCTTCTGGTTTGCTGTCGTAGGCAGCGCGCCTATGGTTGCGTATGACTTTGAGCATTGTGGCCTTGTTGGCTTCGTATCGCGCAAAAGGCCCCCAGGCCTGCGCCATTCGGGCAGATTGCGCATATGCCTCGCCTGTCAAAATGGCCGAAAGGGCAGCGGCAACGGCTCTGCCTTCGTCCGAATCGTACGCAAGGCCCATCACCATAAGGAGGCTCCCGAGGTTAGCATACCCCAAACCCAGGGTGCGGTAGTCGTAGCTTCGGCGTGCAATCTCCTGCGAGGGGAACTGAGCCATTACCACAGAAATCTCGAGCACGGTTGTCCAAAGTCGTATGGCATGGCGATAGGATTCATCGTCAAAAATGCCAGTTTCATTGTTAAAGAAGGAGAGCAGGTTGAGCGAGGCCAGGTTACACGCCGTGTCGTCCAGGAACATATATTCCGAGCAGGGATTGGAAGCCCGGATTTCGCCGTCGGCAAGGCAGGTGTGCCACTCGTTTATCGTGCTATGGTACTGCAGCCCAGGATCTGCGCACTGCCATGCCGCGTGCGCTATCTCGTCCCAGAGTTTGCGCGCTTTTACAATCCTCATGGTGCGCCCTGTCGTGCGAGCCTTGAGTTCCCAATCGGCATTGTCGATTACAGCCTGCATAAACTGATTTGTTACCCGCACGGAATTATTCGAAGACTGCCCAGAAACAGTGTTGTATGCTTCACCTTCCCAATTGGTATCGTACAAGGGCGTAGGGAGTGCTTCTCCATTTTGATAAAACATAAGGAGTTGCTGATGTATCCATGAGGAAGGGATGCCAGCGTTGAGCGCATCTTTGACAACGTTCCGCAGTACGCCGTTTTGCTCGAGGGAGAAAGCCGAGTCCTTGTCCAAGCCGGAATCCTGCACTGCATCTTTCATTTTTTCAGAGTAGGACTTCAAAATCGAACTACCAGCCGCAAGGCATGCTACCTTGTACTCTTCCTCGGTTTTCCAGTTGACATAAGTTTCAATGTCGGGATGGTCTGCATCAAGAATGACCATCTTTGCGGCTCTGCGCGTTGTTCCGCCGGACTTGATGGCGGAAGCTGAACGGTCGGCTATCTTAAGGAAAGAGAGAAGGCCGGAAGACACACCGCCACCGGACAACTTCTCGTTTGCGGCTCTAATTTTGGAGAAGTTCGAGCCTGTGCCGGAACCGTACTTGAAAAGCCTTGCTTCCCTCGTAATGAGGTCCATGATGCCGCCCTCGTTCACGAGGTCGTCCTGGATGTCCAGAATAAAACATGCGTGAGGCTGTGGCCGCTCGTATGCAGACTCCGACTTCTTTACCCGATTGGTTGTCGGGTCCACATAGTAGTGGCCTTGGGCCGGGCCTTCTATGCCATAGACGGCATGTAAACCAGTGTTGAACCACTGTGGACTGTTGGGAGCTGCAATCTGATGCGCCAACATATAGAGAAGCTCGTCGTAGAACGCTTTTTTGTCGTCTTCACTGTCGAAGTAGCCAGCCTTTTCGCCCCAAAGGCACCAGGTGTAAGCGAGTCTATGAAAAACCTGCCTCGCATCATTTTCGGAACCGTCGTTATCGCTTTCAACACTGCCAATCGTTTGATCTTGGGGGACGAATTTCTTCCAGATTTGAGCAGTCTCACGACTAAGGCCGGCCTTGCGGAAATATTTCTGGGCAATAATGTCAGTCGCGATCTGGCTCCAGAATGAAGGAACAATAACCCCGTCCATGTAGAAAACAGCCTTACCGTCAGGGTTGCGGATTTCGCTTGTCCTTTTTTCCCAAAGTATACCTTCATATGGGCCTTGACCAGCCTTAGTGAATTTGCGTTGAAATTTCATTCCATCCTCCAGACCACTACCTATTATGACTATATCCGTCTGAGACTACAATCTATTGTGGTGCCCTCCGGCTTCCCTAGAATGTATAAACGAATTTCTATGCGAGTGCAAGAGTAAATCCAAAGAAAAACCGCAAAAAAACACAAATCCCGAGGGGCTTCAATTCCACTTTGTGAAATTTCTGTTTTGAAACCCGCTTCATGAGAGCACCATTTTCATGATATACATATGACTGTGAGGAGAAAGAGATTCCTGTTTTGGCCAAGGGTACTAGGAGTGCTCGCCCTGTCTGTCATCGCTTTTGTTGTTGTCCCCGAAGCATGGGCGGCAGATTCAATCTCGATGTTGGAATTCACGCAAAGCATCAAGGCACAATTGTCTTACGATCCTCTCACGCAGACAGGTTACCTGTCTAAGGAAGACCGATTTGTTTCGTTTGCAGTAGGAAAGCCTTTTATCGCACTTAACTGGTCGGATCTTAAGAAGGTTGGCGCCCCCACGCTGGAGAATGGCGCACTTGTTGTCCCTGCCGATTTCATAAAAGAAGTGCAGGGGTTTCTGAATGGTAAGTCGGCAGATAAACCGACTAACTATGCCATTGCGGCGATCCTCGTCGATCCTGGACATGGGGGCAAGGATACAGGAGCCATTGCCGATCTGGACTCAGGGCGTCTTTTGGAAAAGGATATCACTCTCGAGGTTTCCAAACGTGTGGTCCAGCTTCTCAAAGAGCGGTATCCGGAGCGCAAGATCATGCTTACCCGTGAGGACGACAGTTATCCTACCTTGGAAGACCGCGTCAATATGGCCAACTCAACCGCTTTAAAACCTGATGAAGCAATTATTTATGTTTCCATACATGCAAATGCTTCGTTCAACAAGAATGCAAAAGGGTTTGAAGTGTGGTATCTCAATCCGGAGTATCGCCGAACGGTGGTGGATGCCAACACGGTAAAGGAAAAAGGCGATGACATAGCGCCCATTCTCAATGCAATGCTTGAAGAGGAGTTCACGACCGAGAGCATCATCCTTGCACGCAACGTATACGATAGGCTTTCTGCGGCGATAGGTAAACAGAGCCCAGGCCGTGGTATTCGCGCAGAAGAATGGTTTGTGGTACGCAACGCAAAAATGCCTTCTATCCTTATCGAAATGGGCTTTATAACGAATCCCGAAGAAGGCCAGCTTTTGTCCCAGTCTGGGTACTTGAGGAAGATTGGGGATGCAATTTACAATGGCATAGTAGATTTTATAGCGTATTTTGAAAGGTGATGGGCTTTGAATTCTGCATCGACTTTGTCGTGGCTAAAGGAAAATTCCGAAATCAAGATTTTTCGCTTTATTCAGGCGGTGATACTTCTCGCACTTTTCCTCTTTGGTACAGGGTTTGATGGCAATAAGGCAGCGCTCTACTTTGCCAATGCAAGGATGAACGCGCTTTCTTTGGAAAAGCGAGACATGGCCCTAAACGGCAGTATCGAGTCCCGTGCCCGCGAGGTGGTGGAAACGGAAGTCTTGGGTCCAATGGAAAGAGGCAGGGTACCCTTGTTTCCCCGGCTGAGCAGCGTCCAGACCGTCATGAAAAGGGGCGGAAAGTTGTACATCAGTGTAAATGTGCCCGACCTTGCGGACACTCAAGTCTCCTATACACTTGTGAATGCTGCTATGAAGAAGGCGATTGCCAAAAATCTTTCGTTTGCAGGCCAAGTGGTGTTTTTTGTTAACGGCGAAATGGTCCAACATTGAGAATTCATGCTATACTTTTTGTATGACCTCTCTTGATACAGAACAGTCGATACTTCTTATACCTGATAAAGCCAAACTAGCGACACAATATGAGCTGGACAGACCGTCCTACGAAAGGGCCCTGGCGCAGTTCCTTTCTAGAGTAGAAAATGTCCTAAAATCTACAGAACTTAGGCCCACGGTCAAATCTCGGGTTAAGAGCTTTGACTCGTATTACTCCAAAAAATTGAGGCTCCTCAAGAAGGCGTGGACGGAGAAAACGCAGCCTCTGCCTGTCAATGATGTCTTGGCAATGCGCATTATCTGCCCGTTTTTGGGAGACTTGTCTATTGTCGAAGCCCTCTTGCGCCAGAATTTCGAGGTGGAGGAGGTAGAAAGGAAAGGCGCTGAGCGCTCTTTTCGCGAATTTGGCTACGAGTCGATCCACGTACTTGTCAAAATACCGGAAGACCTTCTTGCTCTCTGCCAACACCTGGAGCGCAATGTCATAGAGATTCAGCTTCGAACGATTTTGCAGGAAGCGTGGGCGGAGGTGGAACATGAACTTGTCTATAAGGCCGAGTTTACACCCTTCGACGAGCCCATGAAGCGCAAATTGGCGGCACTCAACGCCAATCTCACGTTGTCGGATATAATTTTTCAGGAAATTTTGGAATTTCAGAAAAAACTCAACTCTGAGCTGGACTTTAGACGCTCATCGTTTTACAGAAAGATTGAAGAGGTTGCAGATGGAGTCTCGGGCATGGCGCAACCAGGCCCGGGTACGCAATCCTCGGGTACGCAATCCTCCGCCGATACGGCTAGAATGACGAAGCTCGATGTGCCGACTTACGATTCCTATGGCCTGGATGGGCTTATGCTGGCTGCACTTGAAGCACACAATGCTTCAGATTTTCCTAAGGCCATAGAGATTTATACACAGATTATCCAAATGCAGCCTGAAAAAGAGATCGCGGCGGTTATCTACAAGCATCGGGGGATGGCATATTTTGCTCAATCCGAATATCGCGAGGCAATGAACGACTTTAGCTCCTGCATCGAGCTCGATCCGGAATGTTACAAGGCGCTTTATTTTCGCGGTGTCACAAAGATGGTTTTTGGGGATTATAGCGGTGCGATAGGCGATTTTACCCAGGCGCTTGAAATTTATCCGTATCACTTCTACTCGCGCTATAGACGTGCACAGTGCTATTGGAAGCTGGGCGATCAGGTTGAAGCAAAGGCGGATTGCGATATAGCTCTGCGCATCGAGCCGGACAACGCCATGGCGAGGCATTTGGCTAGACAGATCAAAGATAAGATGGCCAGCGACTTCTTTTGAAACGCTCGATCAAAGTTCCTGCTGTCTGTGCGGTTCGCGATGCCTAGAGCCCGGTGCGATGGCGGATATTGACAAGGGTGTTTTTTTTTGGTAGGTTTGCCCGGTCATCGCCTGTGGCGAAGCGACGTGTCCCCATCGTCTAGCGGTCAGGACAGCGGGTTTTCATCCCGCCAACAGGGGTCCGATTCCCCTTGGGGATAATAAAGTCGATTTGGATTATTCCAGGTTTGCTCTTCATTTTTGATTTTGATACGCTTTTCGTTTTTATCATTTAACTTCTAACTTTTTAATTTAGCCTCCTGTCGCCATGGCTCGGTTGACACTTTAGACTCGCGCTAATTCAAGGAGCTTATGGTACGCACGTACACTATGATGCTCATAGAGTTTTCATTTTTTATGACTTTTATGGCTCCAAGTTTCTTATGACGCCAGGTTTCTTAGTATGAAGGTGTGAGGCGAACCAGGTAATGCGTGTGGAAAATTGTGTCAAAGAAGCTTGCAAACTATACAAATGTATAGTATAAAGAAGCTATGAGTGCTACCAAAGTGTCGAAAGAGTTGCCCAACGACGATTCACAAAGCGGCTGCGATCTGCGCATTGGGACTTCTGGGTACGATTATCCGGAGTGGGAAGGGCGCTTTTACCGGCAAGGGGTCGGAAGAAGTGAGTATTTGGGGGAATATAGCGAAGTATTCGACACGGTCGAATTGAATTTCTCCTACTACAGCATGCCAAAAGCGCAACGGATGCAGGAGCTTTTATCGCGGACGCGGCGGCCTATAGACTTCGCCGTCAAGGCGAATAAGGCGCTCACACATGTGGTTGATCCAGCAAGCTGGGATGGATCGGTGCGCGAATTTTCGCTGGGCTTAGAACCACTCGCAGCCGCAGGACGGCTCTGTGCAGTTCTTTTTGAATTTCCCTATTCTTTTCATTACGAGGAAAACGAACGCCGCTACCTCGATAAGGTGTTGCGGGCCTTTGCCGCATTCCCGCTTGCCGTGGAGTTTCGCAATGCACAATGGCTCAATGCACGCGTCATCGAAGGCCTGAGAGCAAGGGATGTGGCCTTATGTGCACTCGATATGCCGCGCCTCGAAGGTTTGCCGCCGGTGTCGGATCTGGTCACTTCCAGCAAATTGGCGTATGTGCGTTTTCATGGGCGCAACGAGGCGATGTGGTGGGATGGCGACAGTGCAAGCCGCTACGATTATCTTTACTCGAAAGACGAACTGGCAGGTTGGATCCCTCGCATCGAAACGATGAGCGCACAAACGCAGCGTCTTAGAATTTATTTCAACAATCACAAGGGCGCGAATGCAGCGTTTAACGCCCGGGACTTTACGCGTCTTGCCAAGGATGCGCGGCTTTTGTAGGGCTTTTAGGATGGCGTATGGCACCATTTTGCACATCAATGCGGTCGGGCTCGCGGCCGCAGTGGAACAACAGAGCGATCGCAGCCTTAAGTGGCGGCCTTTTGTTGTCGCCAACGAAGACTTACCGCGCGCCGTTGTGCTCGATGTGTCGCCGGAGGCACACAAGGAAGGCCTGCAGCGCGGCATGGTATTGTCCGCGGCCCGCGCCCTGTGCCCGCATCTTGTGGTACGCCGGCCGCGGCCGAATCTGTATGCGTCGATGGAAGAGGTCGTCAGGGGGTTGTGCCTCAGGGTTACACCGCTTGTCGAGGCGGCAGGGCGCGGGCATTTGTATATGGATCTGGCCGGTACGTGTAGGCTCTATGGCCAGCCTGAAGATGTTGCGCAGAAATTGCGTGCCGACATCTATGAGTCGACAGGGCTTACGCCGAGTATGGCGTTGAGTGGAACAAAGACAGTGAGCAAGGTCGCAACGCGGGTATTCAGGCCAAGCGGATTCGTGGCACTCTCATCAAACGAGGCGTCGGAACTCCTGCAGAGGCAGCCTGTCAATTTACTACCAGGCGTGGGGCCTGTTTTGCAGGGGCGGCTTTCTTTACTTGCGATCGAAGCAATAGGCGATTTGGCGGCATTGTCGGCGTTTGAAGCGAAGGCGTTGGGGCCACGTGGTAAAGAACTGGTGACACGCGCGCAAGGGTATGATGCATCGCCGGTAAATCCGGAAAATCTTGGCCAACGCAAGGCCACAGCAGACCTTGTTTTTGAGCCCGATACCGAGGATCCGGAGGCCTTGCGGGCGGCCCTTGTGCGGTTAGTAACCGAGGTTGCCTTTTCGCTACGCAAAGATGGCCTCGGAGCTCAGGGAGCTACGGTTTTGGTTCAGTATACGGATGGCGCCGCGAGCCGCGCTACGCAAAGGGCGAAGCGGCTTTGTGTGCGTGATGGAGAAGTGCTGGAACTGGCTTTGGGAGCGCTCAAAATGGCGACGAAGCGGCGGGTACGGATACGACGCCTTGCATTAACACTTTCGGAACTGAATTCGGCAGGGCCTGAACTCGATCTTTTTGAGCCGGAAGTACGCCAGGCGCATCTCCAGTATGCGCTCGATCGGGTACACGAGCGCTTTGGTTTTGCCGCTCTTGTACCTTGCATCTGTCTTGCAACGCAAAGGCTGGGCGTGTGATTGCACCGCTTTTAGTGACCTCCTGCTATTCGCTCTTGTATGGCATAGCAAGGCCAGAAGAACTTGTGCAAAGCGCAGCAGCCTTGGGCTACAAAGCGCTTGCACTCACCGACCGCAATGCGGTATATGGGCTTCCCAGTTTTATTGACGCTTGTAAAGAAGCGCATATAAGGCCAATTCTAGGCTCTGAACTTGTCTATCCTGGTGGAAGGGCTGTGGTACTTGCCAAGAACAAACGTGGCTTTGCCCGGCTCTCAAGCCTGCTCACATTACGAGCAGAAGCAGCGTTCACTGCGAGCGATTGCAACACGAATATGTTCGACATGCGTTCGGCGCTTGTGGCGGATCACGAAGGGCTTGTTGTTATTACCGACGACGTAGCTTTACTCAATTTAAGTAATTATAGCTACGATATTTATGCATTACTTTCACCTTACAATAGGAGTCTTTGGCATACGCTCATGAACGTTCAAAGCGTAGCGACAGGCGAAGTACGGTTCTTGAAGCCAGACGAGCGTGAACTACAGCGTGTTTTGTTAGCGATCAGCCAAAAGACGACCATGAGCCGCATAGACGAAGAGGAACTTGGAGAGAGGGGCGCCCTTTTACCTTCGCCGCAAGCCTTTGCCGCTGCCTATGAGGCCGTTCCGGAAGCGCTTCTTTGTAACGAAGCGGTTACCGACGCTGCATCCTATTCTGAGCTTTTTCAAGGCTTTGTTTTTCCTACGTATGGGACATGGGAAGAAGGCGGCACAAAATCGCTCTTGCGTGAACGAGTCCTGCAAGGAGCTTCTCATCGTTACAGGAGTGTGGACGAAAAAGTCCTACAGCGGATCGATTACGAACTTGCTATCATAAAAAACAAAGGTTTTTGCGATTATTTCCTGACGGTTCAGGATATTGCTCAAAAAGCATCGTGTACGTGCGGACGCGGGAGCGCTGCTGCAAGCATTGTTTCCTATTGCTTAGGAATAACTGATGTTGATCCTTTGCGTCACAATCTCTATTTTGATCGCTTTTTGAATCCTGGGCGGGTCGATCCTCCCGATATCGACGTTGATTTTGCCTGGGACGAAAGGGATGCTCTGCTTAACGCCGTTATCGAACAGTATGGACCGGAGCATGCGGCTCGAGTTGCCAATCACGTGTGTTTTCAGAGGCAGGCTGCCCTGCGGGAAACTGCGAGAGCATTTGGTATTCCTGACACTGAGATTTCTGCCTTTGAAAGACGGCAAACGCTTGGTACCGAGGAGTCGGAAGCTTCGCTCGATGCCACATGGACCACAATTACCCAGCTTGCGGCTCGGTTGGAGGGCTTACCGCGCAACCTCGGCGTACATTCCGGCGGGCTCATCGTTGTGCCTGACAACCTTGTGGACCATGTACCTATAGAAAGATCGGGTAGCGGGATACGGATTACCGCATGGGAGAAGGAAGGGGTTGAAGCTGTCGGACTTGTCAAAATAGACCTCCTTGGCAATCGTTCTCTTGCGGTGGTCAGAGATGCCTTGGTCAACTTGCAGGAAAACGGGATTACGATAGATAAAACAAGTTGGGATCCAATAGAGGACACTGCGACCATCGATCTTTTGGCACGGGGCGACACCATGGGGGTCTTCTATGTGGAGAGCCCCCCGATGCGCCTTTTGCAACAGAAAACGCACAAGGGTGATTTTGAACATCTTGTGATTCATTCTTCAATGATTCGTCCTGCGGCCAATGCCTATATCAACGAATACATCGATAGGCTCCATGGCAAACCGTGGAAGTCATTGCATCCACTCCTCGACGGGCTTTTTGATGAAACGTTCGGGATTCTATGCTACCAGGAGGATGCCTCAAAGGCAGCCATTGCGCTTGCGGGTTTTTCTGCAGCAGAAGCCGATCGCATACGTAAAGCGCTCGCTAAAAGGGATGCGGATGTACAGTTGCAGCGGTTTTGGCCGGCTTTTGAGCGTGGCGCGCGCGAGCGTGGGGTGGACGACGCTACCGTCATAGCGGTGTGGGATATGATCCGCAGCTTTACTGGATACAGCTTCGTCAAGGCTCACTCGGCAAGTTATGCCATGCTGTCATTTAAGTCGGCATACCTGCGCGCACACTACCCGGCGGAGTTCATGGCTGCCGTCATTTCCAACCGTGGTGGGTATTATTCGACCTTGGCGTATGCGAGCGAGTGTCGAAGAATGGGTTTAACCTTGCTTCCGCCCGATGTCAACCAAAGCGAAGTACGATGTCGTGGCAAGGGAAAAGACATTCGATGGGGCTTGGGTCTCATCGTCTCATTTCAGGAAAAAGTGGCTGAAAGAATTGTCGAAGAACGAAAAATGAATGGCTTTTATACTTCTATCGACGATTTTTCCAGACGTATCGGCCCCGACAGAGAGACAAGCGAGGCTTTAGTGGGGTCGGGCGCTTTAGACAGTCTGGCACTAGAACAAACGAGAGCGCAAAAACTCATGCGGCTTTTTGCCTTTCAATCTGTTAAAGAACACAAAAATGAAGAGCGTGAACTTTTTGAAGACCTATCTTCTGGCGCAGACAACTCTTCTTTAGAGTTTTTTATTAGAAAAACGCCTAAAAGACTTCCGTCGGTCGAGCTTGAGCAACTTGAGCACGTTGAGCCAGGACAAAGTACAAAAAAGGAGTCCAAGCGCAAGATCCTTGAAACACAGATGAAGTACCTTACAACGACACTCGCCTGCCACCCTTTGGAACTTGTGCCGCGCGCCCTTTCCTATCCTCGAGTTCGCGCTTGCGAGATTGGACGTTTTGTCGGGAATACCATTCAACTTCTTGGCTGGCCAATCACCGCCAAAGTAGTTCTAACCACAGAAAAGGAGCAGATGGAGTTTGTATCTTTTGAGGACGAAACCGCGCTTTACGAAACGGTGCTCTTTCCGGATGTCTATCGAAAGTATAGACATCTTTTGTATGACCAAAGACCACTCGTTATTCGTGGTAAGGTCCAGGAAGACCGCGGTGCGATAACTGTCGAAGTCTTGTCTGTATCAATTTTCACCTAGTTGACATAATTATACGTTTAATGCTTAGATATACTTTATGAAAGACGACACAACGATTTTTGTTGCTGCAACGCAGCTCCATCATAACCACGGCCACCATTCGGCAGAGCCGCGTGTGCGTGTCGTCTAAAAGTCCGGGAAGGACGTTTAGAAACCACGAAGCCGGCTCTCAAAAGCCGGCTTTTTTATTAGCCTTAAGGCTTCATGTAAAGCGAAGTCTTCTGGCCTGGCCGGCAAGAAAGAGGGCTAGGTGCAAGGAGATTTACATGGATGCCAACAATGAAGGCGCTGCCAACGCTCCCAACAAGGTTCAGATCATGTTGGGTCTGCCTAAAGGCCGCATGCAAGACCAGGCTGTTCGACTGCTCGGCGATGCGGGCCTGCCCGTTGTAATCGATGAACGCGAATATCGCCCCAAGGTAGGCAACGGTGCAGGTGCCTATACTAAAAGCGCTGCTACAATCGAATACTCGACAAAACTCCTCAAACCACAAAACATTGTAGAAATGCTGGCCTCTGGCAGCCGCGATGTCGGCTTTGCAGGCGCGGATTGGGTCTGTGAGCTTGGAGCCGACCTTGTAGAGCTGCTCGATACAGGCATGGACCCAGTAAGACTTGTCGTGGCGGCTCCGGAGGGCATTGTGCGCGAGGTCAAATCACGCGGAGGCGGACCTGCGGCATGGAAAGCCGTTTGCGGTAGAACTCCCGTTCTGGCCTCTGAGTACGAAAACATTGCGCAAGGCTGGATCAACGCCAACATCCCTGGAACTAAATTCATCCGGTCTTACGGTGCGACCGAAGCTTTTCCTCCTGAAGATGCTGATCTCATTATCGATAACTGTGCAACAGGCAACACGCTCAAAGCAAACGGTCTTGTTATCATGGACACCATAATGACAAGTTCGACGCGCCTTTACGCCTCTAAGGCTGCAATGGAAGACAAAGCCAAAAAAGAAGCGGCTGACGCACTCGTGTTGCTCCTCAAAGCGGTGCTTGAGGCTCGTAGACGTGTGATGTTGGAAGTCAACGTCAACGCGGAACTTCTCGAAGAGCTCGTTGCAATTCTGCCCTGTCTCAAGTCGCCGACAATCTCTCCTCTGGATAAGGGAAAAGCCTATGCGGTGCGTGTGGCTGCTCCCAAGGAAAGCCTTGCAGAGCTTATTCCGGAAATAAAACGGTGCGGCGGGACAGACATTGTGGTTACTGCACTCAGTCAGCTAGTTCCGTAAAGGGTCTAGGAATCTCAATAGGATTTGGAGGAAATTATGCTCAAATTAGATGCCAATGAGGGTGTTTGTTTACTTTCTGAAGCGCAACTGGCACGAATACTCTCTACTGAGAATGCATGCCGCTACCCGGAATCAGCAGTACTCGAAAAGGAGCTGGCAGATATGTTAGGCGTACCCGAAGGCAATGTGCTCGCAACGGCGGGCGCCGACGACGCGATTGACCGGGCCTTTCGCGTGTTTACCGGCCCAGGCAGGACGATTGCCACAACGAGCCCTGGGTTTGTCGAATTCCTGGCGGCGAGCAAGAGAACCAGTGCAGAATTTCTGTCGGTGCGGCGCTATGCGGGAGAAGCCTTCCCTCTGGAGGAGCTCTGCACCTTGATTGAAGAACGATCTCCTAGCCTCGTTGTTCTTGCTTCCCCAGACAACCCCTTTGGTACGATGCTCAGCGAGACCAATTTTGACAGAATCGTGGAGACTTGTGCCAGAAACGGCAGTGTTTTCCTTTTTGATGCCACCTATATCGACTTTGCTGACCAGGAAGGACTTCTTTCTGGGGCGTTCGACAAAGCCAATGTGATTGTGACTGGCAGTTTCTCAAAATCGAGGGGACTCGCCGGATTCAGGGTGGGATGGGCAGCCGTAGGTAAGGATTCCAGCCAGTTTATCCCAAGGATGAGAGAAGCCGGTCCGCCATATTCCTTGTCAGCCCCAGCTATCGAGGCTGCTTTGACCGTTTTGCGCGAAAACGAAAGCCAGCGCAAGGCTTATGTCGAAAGGATCAAGAACGAGCGTGAGGAACTTTGGCGGACGATGGTGGAAATTGGTCTGGATGCTTGGCCTTCACAGGCTAACTTTGTGACGGCTCAAGTGAATAATGCGTCCGGATTTGTTGCTGCGCTAGAAGAAAAAGGCATTGCAGTACGCTACTGGCCAGGGGAAGCATACGTAAGGATCACTTGCCCGGGTAATGAAAAGGATTTCTCGACGTTGATAACCGCGCTGAGGGAGACTGCAAATTGGAACGCGCGTGGAAGAGAAACAAGAGAAACAAGAGAAACAAGAGCCGCACCTTGCCAAAAGCTGGAGGTGCTATGAAAATGGCAAAAACCATAAAACTAGAACGTTTGACTAAAGAAACTCAGGTCAAAGTACAGCTTTTGCTTGAACCAGGATTCGTGCAAGTGGACACTGGTGTGGGATTTCTCAATCACCTCGTCACAAGCCTTGCCTTCCATGCAGGGTGGTCATTGAGGCTCTTTTGTAAGGGCGACCTCGACGTGGACGATCATCACAGTGCGGAAGACTGTGCCATAGCCTTAGGACTTGCATTTAGATCAGCTTACGAGCTCGAAGAATCAAAGGCACGTTTTGGGTATGCTTTTGCGCCGCTCGATGAGGCGCTTGCAAGGGCGGTGGTCGATCTCTCGGGAAGGCCCTATTTTGAAGGCGATCTCGACTTGACAGGCCAAATGCTGGGAACACTCGCCACCGAGAACGTCGCACATTTTTTGCGCAGTTTTGCCCAGAATGCGGCTCTTACACTCCACGTCGACGTCTTAAGGGGAAAGAACGATCATCATAAGGCAGAGGCTGCCTTCAAAGCCCTTGCGCTTGCCATACAAAACGCCCTACTGCCAATTCCGCGTATCCAACGGGAAGCTGCAAACGAAGTCTTGTCTGCAAAGGGGGGCTGCACTTCTGGCTGGGGAAACGAAAGTACCAAGGGCAAGGTCCAAACTTCCATACAGGTTCTTGACTCTAACCAAATGTCTGACTCAGAGATTGAACGGGATGAGGAACCTTTATGAGTGTCAAAACTGCAGAGAAACGTGTAGGAAAAGGCGCGGGGGAAGACACCGTTCTGGTGATAGCCTCGACAGGGGCTGCCAACTTGGCGTCAGTGCGCACCATGTGCCGCAGACTTGGCATAAAAAGCCTCGTTACAAGCGAACCATCGGTGATCGAAGAAGCGGACTATGCTCTCTTGCCAGGCGTTGGAGCCTTTGGGGCGGCCATGTCGAGGTTGGAAGAGACTGGGCTCGACGAGGCCTTTAAAGGGCGCGTTGCACAAAAGAAGCCAACCATGGGGATTTGCCTTGGAATGCAGCTTTTCTGTGAGTCGAGCGAAGAGGGCCCAGGGATCAAAGGTCTTGGCATCGTGCCAGCCCACGTAGCGAGTTTGGACCTTGCTATGCCCTTGCCGCAGCTTGGATGGAATTACGTTTCACCATACGTTTCCGAAAGGCAAGGTGAATACGAAAACTCCATGCAAAGCGCTGTACAAAGTGTGGCACCAAAAGGGGAGTGCTCTTTTGTAAGGCCTGGTTGGGCGTATTTTGCAAACTCCTATGCCATCGAATCGATACCAGAAGGCTTTATTGGTACGGTTTGCATATATGGCAAGCCTTTTGTAGCGTCCCTTGAACTTTGGGATAGCAGAAACGCCATGGCTCCATACTTGCTCTTGTGCCAGTTTCATCCAGAGTTATCCGGTGCCTGGGGGCTCGATCTTGTGGCACGATGGATTGGTTCAGGAGAAAAAGTACTGGACGCGAAGGACAATTCTAAGGGGGCAAATCTTGGAAAAGCTTAAGAGAGGCGCATCGACGGCCATACGAATCATTCCTTGCCTCGACATCAAGGCTGGACGTGTCGTCAAGGGCACTAGGTTTGTCAACTTGGTAGATTCAGGAGATCCTGCTGCGTTAGCGCGGCGCTATGAAACTGAGGGCGCGGATGAAATAGCCCTTTTGGACATAAGTGCGACACAGGAGGATCGAAAAACGACCCTTGACTCGGTCGTGGCGGTTCGCGAGGCGCTTTCTATCCCGCTGATGGTAGGAGGCGGAGTTAGAAGCGTATCGGATGCCTGTAGACTCCTGGATTCAGGCGCGGATAGGGTGTCTATCAACAGCGCAGCGGTGAGGAACCCATCGATTCTAAGAGAACTTGCGACAAGGTTTGGCGTTCAGTGTGTCGTTGCCGCCGTCGATGCGAGACTCGTGGTGAGCGACAACAAAGTGCGGTGGACAGTATGGATCGAGGCTGGTTCGGTGGATACCGGCCTCGACGTAGTCGAATGGGCACGCCGTGCATCAGGTGAGGGCGCTGGTGAAGTCTTGCTTACGTCCATCGATAGGGATGGAACAGGGCTGGGATATGACCTTGAGTTGTTACGGCAACTCTGTGCTGCAGTCAAGGTGCCCGTCGTGGCATCTGGAGGAGCATCCAAATACAATGATTTCTTGGAAGGAATAAATGCAGGTGCAAGGGCAGTCCTCGCGGCAGGAGTCTTTCATCGTGGCGAAATCGAGATTGGAGCGCTCAAAGAGTATTTGTATGAACAAGGGGTGGAGGTGAGAAGATGATAGTACCAAGCATAGACATTCTGGACGGAAGGGCAGTGCAACTTCGGGGCAACAAGTATCCGAAGCTCGATGTGGGAGATCCGGAAGCGCTAGCTGATAAGCTCGGGGTTGCAGGTGAAATCGCGATCGTAGATTTAAACGCTGCGCTGGGCAAAGGAGACAACAAGGCGTTGATCAAGAGAATCCTAAGTATGCATGAGTGTAGGGTAGGGGGTGGTATCAGGAATAAAGATGTTGCGCTCGAATACTTAGATGCAGGTGCGCGAAGGATAATGGTAGGCACTATGGCTACGCCGGAGTTTTTGTCCCAATTTCCGGCTTCCAGGCTTATCGCAGCACTCGACATCAAGCACGATAAAATCATGGTCGAAGGATGGACACGGCAGACTGAAGACACTCTGGAGGCACGCATTAAGGAGCTTTCTCCCTATGTTTCAGGTTTCCTGGTTACATTTATAGATCGGGAAGGTGTTATGTCCGGGCTGGACATGGAGAAGGCCAAAAAACTGATAGAGATTGCCAAGGGCAAACGGATTACCTTTGCAGGAGGGGTCCCTGGTGGTGCACAAGGCGTAGCCGAGATAGCCAGCCTGGATGCCATGGGAGCTGATGTCCAGGCAGGTACGGCGCTCGCCACGGGAGAGCTGGAGCTCGCTCAGGCTTTTAGTGCGCCACTTAAGAGTGACAGACCGGATGGCCTATGGCTGACTTTGGTGTGTGATGAAGCAGGAAGACTTTTGGGCCATGCATATTCGGACTTAGAAAGCCTTTCTTTGGCTTTTGGCCGTAGAGTAGGGGTGTATCACTCAAGACCCCGAGGACTTTGGATAAAAGGGGCGAGTTCAGGCGACACGCAAGAACTCTTGAGGGCACAGCTGGACTGCGACAGGGACTGCATACGATTTATCGTAAAACAGAACGGGAAAGGGTTTTGCCACCTTGGCAGGCGCAACTGTTTTGATGATGGCTATGGTATAGAGAAGTTGTCAAGGACGATCGCGGCTCGCAAAAGAACTGCTCCGGAGGGATCGTATACAAAGCGACTTTTTACAGATCCTGAGCTCCTGGCGTCCAAGTTGCGGGAAGAAGCTGACGAACTTGCAAAGGCGAAAACGGCACAGGAAGCTGTGCTTGAGGCGGCAGATGTTATCTATTTTGCTCTAGTAAAAACAGTTAAGGAAGGTGGAAGCCTTGCGGACATAGAAGCGGAGCTGGAGAGGCGCTCGTACAAGGTGCAGCGGAGGCCAGGGAATGCGAAGCCAGGATACAGCGAAAAAGAGGAAGGTGAACAATGGTGGGGAATTCACTAAAGAGAATTTCGTTCGAAGAACTGCCTGCACCGGAAGTTCGGCTCACCGATAGTAGGATCGATGCGGAAGTAGCCAAAATCATAGACGACGTGCGGGTAAGGGGAAAAGAGGGGTTAGAGTACTGGGCCGAAAAGTTGGGCGAGTGGAAGAAAGGCGAACCTCTTATCTTGGACAGGGAGAGGCTAAAAAGAGCATGGGAACGGCTCGACAAGGAGACAGCTGGCGTTTTGGAGCGCGCCCATGGCCGCGTAGCGGCCTTCGCGGCCGCCCAGCGGGGCTGCCTCAAGGACCTGGACGTGGCGGTGCCGGGCGGCCGCGCCGGGCACGAGTTCGTGCCCGTTGGGCGCGCTGGCTGCTACGTACCAGGTGGCCGTTACCCCTTACCGTCTTCCGCTATCATGACCGTGACTGCGGCCTCAGAGGCGGGGGTGCCTGAAATCTGGTGCGCTGGCCCTAATCCAACAGAGGTAACCCTTGCAGCCGCATACATTTCAGGCGCCCAAGGATACCTTGCATGCGGAGGGGCCCAGGCCATCGCTGCGCTCTGTTTTGGCGTTGTCGTGCCACGGTGTGACACCGTCGTCGGCCCCGGTGGAAGATACGTTGCAAGCGCAAAGCGCCAGCTTTTTGGCCTTATGGGCACCGAGGCGCCCGCAGGCCCATCCGAGCTGCTTATCATCGCAAGCGAGACTGCAAATCCCGCGTTCGTGGCTGCCGACCTTCTTGCGCAGGCCGAGCACGACAACGCGGCAACACCAATGTTAATCTGTGCTTCGGAGAGCCTTGCTGCCCTCGTCGACCAAGAATTACAGAAAGCCCTCTTCGCATTGCCAGAAAAGAATGCAACCACCGCAAGAGCTGCGCTACAAAATGGTTGGGCTCTAGTGGAGGCAGACTTTGACAAACAATGCAAAGCTGCAGAGCGAATTGCGCCCGAGCACCTTGAACTCATGGTAGACGACCCAGAGCCCTACACAAAAAGAATTTGTTCAGCCGGAGCAGTATTCATTGGATCCGGGAGCGCCGAAGTCATGGGCGACTATGGAGCCGGCCCCAACCATACACTACCCACAGGAGGGGCCGCACGGTTTGCTTCGGGGCTTTCGGTCTTGCAATTTCTGCGCGCCAGGACATGGCTCAAACTGGACGAGCCCTGTAAACTGGCCTCAGACACTGCTACCTTTGCCCGCTTAGAAGGTCTTGAGGCGCACGCCCGCGCCGCCGAATTGCGAGGTTAGTTCGTTGGAGTTGTCGCCCAGTTATCGAGTTCCGGGCCTCAGGCGCCGCTCTGGCCGCTTGCCTTAGGCAGCCCATATTCCGCAACAACATCCTTGTAACTAAAGCGTTGCACGGACGCGTTTGCGATGCTTGCGTCGATAAGATTAGAAAGTTCGAGCCTCTTGTATTCTTCGATGCACTTCTCTCGCGCCGGCTTCAAGAGCGGATGCTTAGGCGAGAAAAGCACACAGCAGTCCTCGTAGGGCAAAATCGAAATGTCATAGGTGCCTATCTTTTGAGCCGTCTTGACCGTCGCTTCTTTATCGATTCCAATAAGCGGCCTCAGAACGGGTAGGCGCGTCGGGCTTTGTGTGATGGCAAGATTCTCGGCAGTCTGACTTGCAACCTGTCCGAGGCTCTCGCCTGTTACGATCGCCTTTGCCTTGATCCTATACGCGATTTTGTCGGCCGCTTCCATCATTGCTGTTCGCAACATCAGGGTAGATGCCCCTTCTTCGGCGCCCTTCTTTATGGCGAGCTGAGTATCGGTAAAGGGAAGAACCCAAAGTCGCAGGCTTCCTGTCCATGCTGCCAAACGGACCGCAAGCCGCTCCACTTTTTTGCGAGCCTCGTCCGAGGTATAGGGGTATGCGTGAAAATAAACACACTCCAATAAAAGCCCACGTTTTGCCATCATGTAGCCGGCGACCGGCGAATCTATGCCGCCAGAAAGAAGCAAAAGTCCCTTGCCGCTTGAACCTGTAGGCAAGCCACGTGGCCCTTGTTCCGGAAAGCCATACACATACGCTCTTTCTCGAATCTCGATATTGACCGTAAAATCAGGATTGTGGACATCGACTTTGAGGGATGGAACTGCCGCCAGAACTGTTTCGCCTGCCAAAGCCGACAATTCGTAGGATCCGAGTGGAAAACTCTTGTCTGAACGCCTTGTTTCCACTTTGAACGTCGTCTTCCCCAGCGACGCTGCCTTTGTAGCAACCTGTACCGCGGCCGCAAGCACAGAATCGACCGTTTTTTCACATTTAAAGGCCTCGGAGAAGCCATTGAGGCCAGGACAATGTGAAAGAGCAAAAACCGTGCGGTCTCTATCCTTTTCGTCAACATTGAGAAAGAAACGCCCAGGGTAAGACTCGATGTCGTGATCTATTCCGGCCATTCTTAAGTGAATTTGCTGCCGTAATCTGCGAATAAACTCCTGCTGATTGTCCTTCTTCAAGAGGATTTCGCCTGGTTTAATCAAAAAAAATAGTTCCATCACGTACGCTGTTGTATCAGGTTTTCAGCTTACTATACAAGTCGCTTGCGTCATTGAGAAATGCGTCGATTTCCTCAATAGTAGTTTTGGGGCCCATCGAAATACGGATCGAGGCAAAGGCGAGCTCCTCGGGAACACCCATAGCGGTAAGCACTCGAAAGTCGCGCTCTTTGTGCGTATGAGAACATGCAGAGCCTGTGGATACAGCAAAGCCAGCATCGGAAAGTGCCCGTGCAAACACTTCTCCAGAAAGCCCCGGGAAAGCAGCGCTTAAGACCCATGGGCTGTAACGCTCATCAATGGTCTGTCTGCATTCCGGAAGTACGAGCGCGCCAGGAATTGCCCTTATACCTGAAACTAGTCGTGCTGCCAGGTTTTTCGCGTTTTTTTGATTTGTGCCTAAGTCCCGCGCGGCCTTCTCCGCGCACGCCGCAAAACCAAGCGCCCCAAACAAGTTCTCCGTCCCCGAACGCACGCCCCCTTCCTGACCGCCCCCTACCGCCAGCGGCTTTATCTCCTCGTTCAGCCACAGCGCCCCCACCCCCCGCGGCCCGCCGATTTTGTGCGCGGAGAAGGCCGCGCTGCTTGCCGCTTTCAATATTTCCTTTATTTCTATTTTCCCGAGGGCCTGAACACAGTCCACATGAAACCAGGGCTTTTTGACGCCCAGATTCTTAGCGGCCTGAGTTATGGCATCGTTTATCCCCACAATATTCTGAATTGCGCCGGTTTCATTGTTAACAGCCATAACCGCCACACACACGGTGTTGGTTTTTAATTGCTGCGCCGCCCTGTTGGGATCAACGATCCCTGTTTCATCAGGCCTGACAAACGAGACTTCAAATCCCAACTTTTGCAGAGTCTGTGTCTGGGCATAGATAGCCGGATGTTCGATTGCCGAAAGTATGAGATGTGGTGCCTGCACGCCGTGTCTAAATTTCGAACTTTGCAGGAAGGAAAGAAGAATGATTTGATCGGCTTCGGTCCCCGAGCCAGTAAAAACGAGTCTTTCAACGCCTTTCACACACTGCCTTGACGCACTGTGGGACATTAGGCTGCTTTGGTGCTCGTCGTCTGCATTCCCGATTTCTTGACCGCCCGATACTAACGCTCTGCAGAGTCTTGCCCTCGCGTCTTCCAGGTTTGCCTGGGCTTTCCTTCCTTCTGCATGCGTACTCGAGGGATTCCCAAAGCTATCCATGGCCTGTTTCAACGCCGCAATTTGCAACTCGCGTTCTGGAATTGCCGTAGCTGCCCAATCCAAATAGACCACCGCTGTCTCCTTTGCCTTCTTATCCTACATCTTACGCGACTGCCTTATTGGTCTGCAGATTTTCGTACTTGCCTAGACTTCGAGCAAGTAAGAAGGCGATGCCATACAAAATCGATGCGAAAACAAATGGAAAGTGTGGCGATAACGTATAGAGATATCCAGCAAACCATCCCATCGGAATACTGATGAGCAGCATCAGTGCCTGCACAAGACTGAATCTCTCACCACGCTTGTCAGGATCAGTGACATTCATAAAAACACTGTCTCTAAAGGTTTGCATGAGGAAGTATGCTGCCTGTAGCCAGGGCACTGTGAGTACGACGCCCAGTATGGAACCTTTGGGGATGAATACAAAGGCAAGCTGGAAGATCATACACAGAAGGAACGAGTATGCCAAATGTGAATGATTCTCGCGTCCTTCTTCTTTTGGTAAGATGAAGAGGAACAGTAGAGTGCTTGCGATGGAACCCAGCGCAGGGACCAGGGCAGTCATAAAAGGCGAAAACATCTTTTCTTCGCTCAAGTAAAGCACACGGAAAAAGTCTATGGAAAGTACGGCGTTCGCGATGATGAAGATTCCTGCCATTCGCAGAAAAAATGGGTCTTTGAGCGCTTCGATGACCTGAGGTATCTGTTTTGCGACGGCAGTTGTAAACTTCTCGTCTTTGGATTTTTCCATCAGGATTCGACCAATCTTCGTCTCTTCCGTGCCAAGATAGCGCAAAACGAACATTGTAATCATCACGACCGCGCCCAGAAGAAAAATGACTCTCATGGTGCTTACGACGCCAAATCGGTCTATGAGCATTCCACCGCAGAATGTGGTAATCCCTCCAAAAGTGCCTGCCAGATAGATCCATGCATAAATGGTAGGGCGCTGTTCGTTGGTGGCATCTTCAGAGAGCATTAGGTTCCAGGAGACATTGACAACACGAACAGCCGCATTCGTTATGGCAGCGGCAAGGAACCAAATATAACTCCTGGAGAACGCCCAGAGAATCATGCTTATGCCCCAGGCAATCAGGTCAAAGACAATGCTTGTTTTTCTTCTTCCCAGGCGGTTGGTTATGGGTGTTGCCACTGAAAAGAAAAGGAAGCCCGCCGCAATACCGACGGAGTTTACTACGCCCATCTGCACTTCATTCAGGCCAAGCTTTTGCTGATAGAGTGGCATAAAATACGTAACCAAAGGGCCAAAGAGTGCCCACAGCGGTTCTACGGCTATGCACGTTCGTGCGTTCTTGGTGAGCTTCTTGAACGGGACCATAGTTCACTACTATTGTCTAAACGGACACAATTGCGCAAGACCGTCCTTTCAGGTAAAGTTATTGTATGCATGAACCCGAACTGATCCGCAACTTCTGTATCATCGCTCATATAGACCACGGCAAATCGACCTTGGCGGACCGTTTTATAGAAAAAGCACATATCATAGACGAACGCAAACTCCAGGACCAAATGCTCGACAACATGGATATCGAACGCGAGCGGGGTATTACGATAAAAAGCCAGGCTGTCACGCTTCCCTATACGGCCAAAAACGGCAAAACATATACGCTTAATCTGGTCGATACGCCTGGACATGTGGATTTTTCGTATGAAGTATCCCGAGCAATTTCATCCTGCGAAGGAGCTATCCTCCTCATCGATGCAACGCAAGGGGTCGAGGCGCAAACCCTTTCCAACATGTACATGGCACTCGAACACGACCTCGAAATTCTGCCTGTCATCAACAAGATCGATATGCCCTCAGCCGACGTAGAGGGCGTACGTCGACAAATCGATAAGGATTTAGGGCTCGATGGAGACTCTGCCCTCACAGTTTCCGCCAAGCTTGGTACTGGTGTAGACGAGCTTTTTGAAGCAATCGTTACAAGAATTCCGGCTCCTCGGGGTCGACCGGAAAATCCCCTGCAAGCTCATATTTTCGATTCTCATTACGACCCATATCGTGGAGCCGTGCTACATGTAAGGGTGATGGAAGGTGTGCTCAAAAAGGGCATGAAGATTCGCCTCATGTCGAGTGGTGCAGTGTGCGAAGTGGAAGAGGTCGGGCTTTTCAAAATCGTTCCTGCTGCCGCCGACTTGCTTTCAGCAGGGGAGGTAGGATACTGCGTCGCGGGTATAAAGACGGTCCATGATGTGCGGGTTGGAGATACGATTACGGATGACGAGCGTCCATGTGCCGAGGCGCTACCTGGCTTTCGGGAGATTAAACCGGTGGTCTTCAGCTCGATCTACCCTATGGATTCCGCTGACTACGACGAGCTCAAAGAAAGCCTCGAGAAGTTGACGTTAAACGACGCGTCGCTTGTATTTGAAAAGGACAATTCACTCGCCTTAGGATTCGGTTTTCGATGTGGCTTCCTGGGCCTCTTGCACCTTGAGGTTGTTCAAGAACGCCTTGAGCGCGAGTTTGGCCAATCAATCATCATGACCGCACCATCGGTTCGGTACAAAATCCTTCTGCACAATGGGGAGACCATTTTTATTGATAATCCTTCGGAGTATCCTGATCCGTCGCGCATTGAGAGCACGGAAGAGCCATATATAAAGGCTGAAATCATTACACCAGTCACCTATATAGGAAACTTGATCACGCTGGCCTTAAGCAAACGGGGCGAACAGAAGTCTTTTACGCACTTGGACGAGAAGCGTGTGGAATTGGTGTTCGAAATGCCCCTTGCCGAGGTTCTGTTTGATTTTTACGACAAGCTTAAGTCTACAAGCCGAGGTTACGCCAGTTTCGATTATGAAGTGATCGGTTACAGGCCTACCGATCTTGTCAAACTCGACTTTTTGATCAATGGCGAGCCCTTGGATGCTCTTTCTATGCTGGTTTATCGTCCAGAGGCCTATGACCGAGCGCGAAAGGTCTGCGAGCGCCTACAAAAGAATATTCCGCGGCAACAGTTCAAAGTGGCCATTCAGGGAGCTATCGGTGCTCAGATCATCGCACGGGAGACAGTCAATCCTGTCCGCAAAGATGTTCTTGCCAAGTGCTATGGCGGCGACATCTCGCGCAAGCGCAAACTCCTGGAAAAGCAAAAAGAAGGCAAGAAGCGTATGAAGATGGTAGGCAACGTGGAGCTTGGTCAAGAAGCGTTCCTTGCAGTCTTGCGGACCGACGACGAGAACAACTAAGCCCACCAAGCACGCCAGAGCGTAGGCACAAGAAGTACATAAATTAAGAAGGGCCATCCTAGGGATGGCCCTTCTCATATCGTGTTCAATCGCAGAATCTAGCTGCGTACAATACGTACAAAAAGAATCTACTTCTTCTCAGGCTCCTGTGTGGTTGTTGTAGTCTGTTCCTGCTGGGTATCCTGGCTCGATTCTTGTGTGCTTTGATTTTGACTTTGTTGAGTAGTCGCAGCACTGGATGCCGTACCACCGACCTTATAGAGCGCCAGGAAAGCCTTATTGAAGTCATCTTTGAGCTTCTTGCTCTTAAGAATTGTATCGCGGGTTTGCGTATCCAAAGCCTGCTGCTGGAAATATGGGTAGGCAAACTTGGTCATTGCCACATCGTCGTCGGTAGCCTGTTTTTCTTCTTTGACGAAGAAAACCACTACATAATCACCAACAACAAGAGGCTTTGAAATAGTGTTAAGAGGAAGAGAGAAAACCTCGGTCATAAAACTTTCGCTCGATTCTGCGTCTGCAAGGGCTGGATCATCATTGGTCCACATGCCCTGCAGCAAAGGAATCTGCTGACCATAGGCGTAGAAAGTCGGTGTGTTCAGGTTTATAAACATAGGGCCAGCTTCTTTGAGCGGCAGTTTTGCATTCTGTACGATTTTCTTAAAATCATCGGCCTTGGTAGAGGTAATCAAGCTTGTTGCTTTTGCCATGGCCCAAGATTCCATAGTCCCTTTTTCCTTTTCCTTGATATATGAGCGGACTTCGTTTATTGTTGTTGGATTTGTAAAATCGGGTTCAGCTATCTCCGAATTGATTTTAAAGAAGGCCCATGCGTTCTCGCCAAGTTTGTAGACATCGGAAATCTCGTCCTTCTTGAGGGCAGCCACTTTGGCGGCATCGGCTTTGTTTGAAAAGCCTTCTTCAAACGTATAGTAGATCACTGTCCCCGCATCTCCGCCCTTGTCGGCATAGGCGTCTTTGGAATGGCTTTTTGCGGCATCTTCAAAAGAAAGCTTATTATCCTGCACCTGCTTTAAGATTTTTTTTGCATCCGACTCAGAAGATGTTATCGTGATGCGGGAAATTCCAATGGTTCTGAAGAGATCAGAATTGCTCTTGCCCCAGGCGACAACTTCGCTGTCAGGGAAGTCGGAGAGCGGAATAGACGTATACACGATGGTCCGTTGAGGTTTAGCCATGTCGGCCACAAACTGAATCTCTGCAGTTGATGGAGCCACGGAATAGAGGTCTTCATAATACCTTCTGACATAGAGATCATCCCGTGTGGAATTCCGCAGCGACAAAAGTGTGGCTTTGGGAGTTTGATTGTACTTTTCTAAAGAAAACTTGCCATTATCCTGGAATTGCGCCAGTTGAGTCATGGCCTCGTCCAGACCTTTTTCAGTTACCCTAAAACCGCTGCGTGCAACGGTATCGATAAGAGCCGTGCGGATTGCGGTGCTCTGGAATGCAATTCTCCACACTTGATACGCATACATCTGAAAGTTTTCTTCAGGTAGGCCTTGTTGCCGCAAATACTCGTTGATCTGTGAAACCTGATCTGCAAAATAAGAATCGGGCCGGTACTGAATTGGTTTGCCATTCCAACTGCCAAAGTCGGGAATAGACCCCGCAGACGAGCTTCCCATGGACGGTATGAAGACAAAAGCTACGATTACAATGACCAAGAGCAAAATGGTCCCTGCATAAAGGAGCGGATTCCTTATCCCTTTTTTGTTTTTAGGCTTTGGTTCGCCCTTAGGTGTTTCTTTGCCTTCTGGCTTGTTTGTTTGCGACGCCATTTTTTTCCTTCTAATATTAGACTTCTTCTGGAAAGAGTCGGAAGGTACGGTACCATGATAGGCCAAAGCTGTCAACGAGATGGGTATCGGCTGCCAGACGGGATTGGTTGCCAGGCTGGGTTGGTTGCCATAAGGAAAGCGCACACGGGTACGTTGTTGCACGGCCCATTAGTCTTGCTTAGGATGATTTTGCAGTAGTATCTTAGCAGTATGAGTATCGTTACAAAAAGCGGAGACGAGGGCCAGACCGATCTGTGGTCCGGTGAACGCGTAAACAAGGACTCGCTCAGGGTCGAGGCCTATGGGACGGTGGACGAACTTTCGTCCTCCTTGGGTATGGCACGACATCTTTGCGGCCTTTCAGAAGTCCGGGCGGCAATAGATGAGATCCAACGTCTGCTTTTTCGTGTGGGTGCTCAGCTTGCTTCCCCGAGTAAGCCTGTTCAAAACCCGATAACTTCTCAGGACGTAGAGGATATGTCTGCGAAGATTTTTGCCCTAGAAGAGAAAATCGTCATCAAAAGCTTCGTAGTACCGGGGATGACTGCAGGCTCTGCCGCTTTGGATATTTCCAGAACCATTGCAAGAAGGGCAGAAAGACGCATCGTTTCGCTCTCTCATACCGAAGACGTTTCCAGGGACCTGCAAAAACTGATAAACCGTTTGTCCGATTATCTTTTTATGCTTGCTAGAGACGAGGAAGATGCAGCGGGAAAACTGACGTTTGTCAATTAATGCCGACTAATCTGCGTGTGAGGTCATTGCGCGAGGCTAGAGCTTATTTAGAGGTTATAAGGATGGGCCACTATGAAACTGTATTCTAAGAAACAGATGATCTGGGTCAGTGTTGGTACGGGCTTGGTGGTTGCAGTCGTGGTTATAGGTATTGGAAGCTTGCTGGGTCTAAAGCCGAGAAGGGCGAGTTCGTCCTCGGTTGTCGAATCTATTCCTTCAATTTCGTCTTCGTCGAGTCCAGACCAGCTCACGACCGACGATGGTGCCTCGCTTGAAAACAGCGTGCAAGTGCAAACCGTACAAAGCACAACATCTACCTCATCGCCCGCCGTTACGTACGGTTCTACAGGTTACTATTCGCAGGATGAGTTAGAAACAATCAATGTATACGAAAAATACAACGAGTCTGTCGTCAACATAACCACTGAGGTCATGGCCATAAACTGGTTTATGGAGCCTGTGCCGCAGAGTGGTGGTTCGGGCAGTGGTTCGATCATCGACGAAGAAGGACATGTCATGACGAACTATCATGTTATAAAAGACGCGTACAAGCTTTTTGTGAACTTGGCCGACGGCAGCAGGTACGAAGCCAAGGTTGTAGGTACGGACCAACAGAATGACCTGGCCGTGATCCAGTTCAAACCACCAGCCGGTAAAAAACTCAAGCCGATTCCTTTTGGCAGTTCTAAGAACTTGCGGGTGGGACAAAAAGTTCTTGCCATTGGTAACCCTTTTGGACTGGAACGTACGCTTACGCAAGGCATTGTTTCTGGTCTTGGACGTCCTATTCAGGAGGACAGTACAACGGTCCTTCGTAACATGATTCAGACCGACGCATCCATCAACCCAGGTAATTCAGGCGGGCCTCTGCTCAACTCAAGAGGCGAGATAATTGGCATAAATACAATGATTTATTCTACTTCCGGTGGATCAGTAGGAATTGGGTTTGCTATTCCTATAGATACAGCGGCAAGGATTGTGCCAGAGCTGATAAAGAACGGCTTTGTGAATCGAGGTATTATCGAAATGGAAAGCATACAGCTTTTCCCGGACCTCGTAGAATATCTGCAGGAAACCGGATATGGCTCTCCTGTGGAAAAGGGCTTACTTGTGTCGTCAGTGAAGAAGGGTAGCAACGCAGATATTGCTGGCCTGCGAGGTGGAACAAAGGCCGTCCGGTACGGTCAATACATCTTTAATATTGGGGGAGACATTATCACAAGCGTCGACGGTGAGGCCATCACTTCGGTTGCCGACCTTAACACTGCCCTTGAAGATAATAGACCGGGGGATAAAGTCTGGGTCGAGTTCTATCGTGGCAAACAGAAGATGAAGGTCCAAGTCGTACTGGCTCAACAACCTCGGAGTAAATAGCTTGAGGACTCAAGGCAAAAACCAATGAAACCTTTTGTTGTTTCTGCACCCTTTGAGCCGGCAGGCGATCAGGGGAGCGCCATTAATGAGCTCGTGGCCGGTATCGAACGTGGCGATCATTATCTTACCCTTAAAGGAGTTACAGGCTCGGGTAAGACCTTTACGATGGCAAAGGTGATCGAAGCAGTGCAGAAGCCTACGCTTGTAATCTCGCATAATAAGACTCTGTCGGCTCAGCTATATCGTGAATTCAAAGGTTTTTTCCCTGACAATGCCGTCGAGTACTTTGTCTCCTATTACGACTACTATCAGCCGGAGGCATATGTCCCTTCAAAAGACCTTTACATTGAGAAGGATTCAAGCATAAACGACGAGATCGACCGAATGCGCCTGTCCGCAACCGCTTCCCTTATGGAAAGGCGCGACGTCATAATCGTGGCTACGGTGTCTTGTATCTATGGCTTGGGTTCGCCGGATCTGTATCGCGAGATGCGGCTCTACTTTGATAGGGGTAAGCCAATCGATATAGAAACTGTAAAGCGCAATTTGGTCAACTTGCAGTATGAACGCAATGACGTTGTGCTCGACCGCGGCAGATTCAGGATTAGGGGCGACACAATCGAGGTTTTTCCTGCTTATCTGGAAGAGGCGTACCGAATTGAGTTGGACTACGATGTTGTGGCCAGAATCCGCAAGCTGGATCCTCTTACTGGCAAACTGGGCGACGATTTGGAAGAAGCAATCATTTATCCTGCCAAACACTTTGTCATGCCGGAAAACATGGTCAAGGATGCCATAAAAGAGATCCGCGAAGAACTGGAGATCCAGTATGAGAAGTTCATGGCTCAGAAGAAGTTCCTTGAGGCTGAGAGGCTAAAATCAAGGACAGAATACGACATCGAAATGTTGGAAGAAATGGGGTATTGCCCCGGAATCGAGAACTATTCTGCGCCGCTCTCCGGTCGTAAACCTGGGGAGAGGCCCGGTGTTTTGATTGATTATTTTCCCAAGGATTTTCTCACCTTTATAGATGAGTCTCACGTGACACTGTCACAGTTGGGCGCCATGTACGCAGGAGACCGGAGCAGGAAAAGCTCGCTCGTGGAGTATGGTTTTCGACTTCCCTGTGCGCTCGACAACAGACCCTTGCGAATCGACGAATTTGAGTCGATGGTTCCTCAGGTTGTGTATGTCTCTGCAACGCCGGCAGAGACCGAGCTTTCCCGTTCCAGTGTGGTCGCCGAGCAACTGATTCGTCCCACAGGATTGGTCGATCCAGAGATACAGGTGCATCCTACCGAAGGTCAAATGGAGGATATCTACGCACGTGTCAGGGAACGCGCTGCACGAGGAGAGCGGAGCTTGGTCATTACGCTCACCAAGAAGATGGCCGAAGAATTGACGGAGTACCTTGTAGGCCTTGGCTTGCGTGTTCGATACATCCATTCGGAAGTGGAAACTATCGAGCGCGTCGAAATACTGAAGGATCTGCGTGCTGGCGAATTCGATGTGCTTGTGGGAATAAATCTGCTGCGCGAAGGTATCGATCTTCCGGAAGTGTCGTTTATCGCCATACTGGACGCCGACAAAATTGGTTTTTTGCGGTCTGCGACAAGCCTCATACAAATTATAGGAAGAGCTGCCCGCAACGCTGCGGGCCTTGTCGTGATGTACGCCGACCAGGAAAGCGCGGCCATGCATACCGCAATAAGCGAGACAAACAGGCGCAGGAACATACAGCTCGCCTATAACAAAGAGCATGGCATAACTCCAACTACGATAAAGAAATCAGTTCAGGACATTCTTGAACGGCATAAGGAAGAGAAGATAGAAGTTACGACCGACGAAATCACTTTCCTCAAAAAAACACACAATATTCTCGTTCCAGAACAGAAAAAGGCACTCATTAAATCTCTCGAAGCCAGAATGCTGGAACATGCCAAAAACCTGGAATTTGAGGAAGCTGCCTTGCTTCGGGACGAGATTGCTCGTATAAAAGAAGACGCAGAAGTGTAGTTTTCTTTGTTTGCAGCTGAACAGTTTTCATGGCGGCCATATTCTGTTTTCGTTTCGTTCTGTCTTTGTGTGGTCTGTTTTGGTCGCCTGTTTGACTTTTTTGAGAAGGCCAGGTATGAAAAGGCTAGGTAAAAGATGAAAAACGAAGATTCAAAGTCGGTATTCCAAAGAATTTCAGTTATCGACGCACATTCTGACGCTTTGCTCGCCGTAGTTGGCGACAGCCAGATCCCCGGAGAAGTCGGTTGCAGAGATTTCCTTGTGCGCAACAGGCTGAGTCATGTGGATTTGCCAAAGCTCCTTGAAGGTCGCGTCTGTTGTCAATTTCTGGCACTTTTTACTGAGAACGCCGATGTGCCACGTGCCTTTGCATTTACTCACGGCCTCATAGACAAGTTTGAAGAAATCTGTGCGAAGTCTGAAGGGAAGTTTTTCCCGATCCTGACCGGTGCGGATCTTGACCGACCGGAACCCGGTAAGTCTGTAGGAGCCTTGCTTTCCATCGAGGGTGCAGAGGCTCTCGATGGAAGTATCGACAATGTCGATGGATTCTATGCTAGAGGCGTCAGAGCCATAGGCATTACATGGAGTAGACGCAATCCTTTTGGTCGTGGAGTTCAGGTAGAGGGCACAGACGGTCTCACTTCTCTTGGCAAGGAACTTGTAGAAAAGCTTGAGTCAAAGAGAATGCTGGTGGACGTATCCCATCTGTCTGACACAGCATTTTGGGACCTTGTGGGAGTGGCTAAACGTCCGATAATCGCTTCCCATTCGAATGCCCGTGCGGTTAACAATCATCCACGCAATCTTACGGACGAACAGATTCGGGCGATTGCACAAAGTGGCGGTGCAATCGGCGCGGTGTTCGTACCCAATTTTGTTAGTCTAAAACCCACAAAGTCTTACCTTGAACACCTTGTCGACCACATCGATCACATAGTTCAGGTAGGTGGTCTTGAGACGGCAGCCCTGGGTTCTGACTTCGATGGGTATCGAGGCGTGGAAGGGCATGTTTTGGCAGACGCATCGGAATATGGTCTTCTTTGCGATGCACTTCTTGGGCGAGGCTACAGCGAAGACATGGTGAGCAAGATTATGGGCAAAAACTGGGAGCGCGTAATCAAAGAAGTGCTCGGTTAAGGAGATGCGTATCGCTTTGATTGGATTCATGGGGTCAGGCAAGACCACGGTCGGGCGTCGCTTGAGCGAGATGTTGGAGTACTCATTCATAGACCTCGACGAAGAAATTGAAAAAGCTGCCCATGCAAGCCCCGCTGAATTATTCAAGTTTTATGGTGAAGAGACTTTTCGCTCGATTGAGTCTAAGGTCCTTGAACAACTAGGGGTGGCAGACGCTGATTTTGTGCTGGCCTGTGGCGGTGGAGTTGTAGAACAGGCACGCAATCGGGAAGTTTTGCGAAAACACTTCCTGACTGTTTGGCTGGATGTTCCTTTTGATGAAGTTGCTAGACGGCTGTCCGGGGAATCCGGAAGGCGGCCTCTGTGGACTGAATCGGATAGTAAAGCTGCGCAGCCGATATCCTCTCACTCATCTTTGGAAAACAAGAACGAAGTATTGTACAATCGTCGTCAGGCGCTTTATGCCGAATGTGCAGATTTGGTCTACCGTTGGGAGGAACCAGAAGGCCACGATGCTTCAGCGCTTCATGTTTATGAGCTTATAGAGCAACGCGGTGGTTAAGCATTGGTTGGCAATGCCCAGCATTGTGCTGATGCCAAACGGACGCCTATCCAGTCGCCCTCTTTGCCGCAAAAACCCTCAGGTGCCGTAAGTTCAAAAGGCAGCAAGAAACCATCCGGCCCCTTGAGATCTCCTGTAAGTCCAAGACTTCGCGTATCAATGATGATTCTTTTTCTGTTTCTGCCCTCGATAATGCGTTGTATTCTTCCTTCCAGAAGGTTGCCTTGCCAAGGAGCAGGCAAGTTCTCAGTCAGGGATTTGTCGTGCAATTTGCCTTCCGACTGGAGCGCAAGGCCCTCTTGAGAACAAAAAAGGAACGTCCTCTCGCTGGCATCCTTTTGAACTTTGCAATGGTTTTTTGGTATTACAAAAACTTGTTTTCCACAGAATACACGTGCCGTCTGTCCTTGAGAATCAATTGAATCGGCGGGGAGCAACCACCCTAAGCCGAGAAAACTGACACACCACGCATCTGGTGGTCCTGCGCAGATTTCTTTCGGCGTGCCTTGGGCAACAATTCGACCCTTGCGCATCAGAAAAAGGACATCTCCAAGGTCCATTGCTTCCTCAACATCATGGGTAACATGGAGAGAGGTTGTGCCGTTCTCCTTTAGGCGCAGTCTGATGTATCCGCGCAATTCCCTACGAAGTGGTGCATCAAGCGAGGAAAACGGCTCATCCAGGAGGAGCAGTTCTGGATTGACTGCAAGCGCCCGGGCCAGCGCGAGCCTTTGGCGTTCTCCTCCAGACATTGCTTGGGGTTTCTTGGAAAGTAAATCGAAGATCTGAAATTTGTCCGCCAGTTTTCTGGTTTGTTGTGCGATTTCCTGCTCTGAAACATGGTGCTGACGCAGGCCAAAAGCGAGGTTATTCCATCCGCTCAGATGGTCGAAAAGGGCTAAGTCCTGAAACATGAAGCTTAGTCCCCGCTTTTCGGGTGGCAATTGATCTATCCGCCTGCCTCCAAGATAGATCTTTCCAGAACTGGCCTGTTCCAAACCGGCGATTAGCCGCAAAAGAGTGGTTTTGCCACTTCCAGATGGGCCCAGAAGGACACCGATCTGTCCTCTCTCGAGTACCAGGGAAGCTCGAAGTTCAAAGTTGTCACGTTCAAAGGCCAGATCTTGAATGTCAAGCTGTTCCATTAGGCTTTTCCTTGAAGAAAAAGGCAATCCCCGTCAAAAAGGCAAGAATAAGTCCTGCGGCACACGCCTCATTGAATCTGTAAGAGGAAATAAGCCTGTAGATGAGCACAGGCAGAGTTTCTTGTCCGCCCCCAAGTACAAGCGCTATGTTTGAGTCTCCGATTGTCATGGAAAAAGCAAATGCTGCCGCGCTTAAAATCGAAGGCCAAATTTCCCCAAGCTCGACCCTTATTGTTGCCTTCAGTGGAGAGGCTCCAAGTGTTCTTGCCGCATCATACTTTTGTAGTCCCAAACCATCTAGCGCAGCAATGACGCTTTTTGCAACAAAAGGCCAGGCTATCGTACTTTGAGCTAAGATCATTGCCGCATTGTTAGCAAGATTCCTGTCAGTTACTGAAATTGTTCCAGAGATTATTGCCCATCCGAAAGCTGTCAGTACCGGAGAGATTGCCATCGGCAAAGTAGTCAGAATAGTAGAAAACCTTGAACTTTTCTGCCTTCGCACAGCCATGGCAATGGTCAAGCCGATTCCTATGGCCAACAACGCCGCGATTGTGCTCACAGTCAGGCTGTGAGCTAATGAAAGTCCCAAAAGATTCTCGCTCTGGAAATAACCTCGGCCTGTGAGCCGTACGAAGTTCTCAAAACCAAAGCGGGGTGTACCTCCAGGAGAATCGGTGACGGTAAATGCCTCCAGCGTAAGCGCCAAAAGCGGACCAATAAAGAACACGCCAATAAATGCGGAATAAAGGACTACGAAAAGAACTGCAAATCGCTTCGGTCTCTTGCGGGGTCGAGTGGCTCCATAATCTTTCATCATAGCGGAGGCCCCCTGACCGGATCGCGCTAATGCCCAAGCGATCCCAAGCGCGATACATGTCTGAATGGCAGCCAACACGAGCGCCTTTTGGCTGTCGCCGTTGAACGAGAGAGCCCGATAGATATCGACTTCCAAGGTGCTCCCTTCCAAACTGCCAAAGACAAGCACAATCGTAAAGCTGAAGAAACAGAATAGAAAAATCAAGCTCATGGACTGAAGGATTGAGGGTAAGAGATAGGGCAGAGTACCTACCCTAAATGCTTCCAACCTCTTTGCCCCTAGAGTTCTGGCTGCTTCCTCGCGGCTTTGGGGCAGTTGCTCCCAAACTTTTCCTACATTTTGAATCACAATTGGGAAGTTGTAGAACGCATGGATAAAAACAAGGCCCCAGAATCCGTAAAGGAATCCATTGGTGCTGCCTAGGTTGGAAAACCCCAAGGACTGAGACAACAGTGTGAGAAGTTTGGTTAGCCACCCCGTTCTTCCATAAAACAACACGAAGGAGAGGACCACAAGCACGGGCGGCAGACAGAATGGAACCGCTGACAGCGCCAGCAAAACTCGTCTGCCCGGGAAGTTGTATTTGGCAACAAGGTAGGCACCAGGAATGCCGACAAGCAGCGCAAGGACACTGCTCACTAAGGCCTGGGACAAGGTGAACGATAGGCTTCGAAAGGTACTGGGCGCAGTAAGAATCTGCCACAGGTCGTTCGTGGTCTTTTCGGCACCGCCAAGCCGGCTCGTAGTGGCAAAAAAGCCAATGAGCGGGCTAAGGGTAAAAAGTAAGACAATGGCGCAAAACCCAAGTCTTACGGCATTTTTCATTCTCATCTGCTTCGCTCAGCGAAGCGCGGCCTGCAAAAGATCTACTGCACGTTCAGGATCCTTTTGCAGGTTGGAAACCTTTGCTGCTGTCAGACTTTTGACATCTTTGGGCACGACATCAAAAGAGTCAGGCAACTTAACCAGCGTGTTTGCAGGAAACATCCATTGTGTCTCAGGGAGGATTGATTGAGCTTCTTCCGTTAGCAAAAAATCAAGGAAGCCTTCCGCTGCTTTTCTTTTTTTTGAGTTAATCAAAACGCCAGCCAGTTCAATCTCGAGGGGATGTCCTTCTTCAAAAACAAGTGCTCTGTATCGTTCTGAATTTTCGTAGGCCTTGTGATATGCAGGGCTTGTGGAGTAGCTCAAGACAAGCGGTGCTTCCCCTTTGGTGAACAATCCATAGCCTGTATCCCAGCCTGGAGTCATCGCAAGAATCGAGGGAGCCAACCGCTTCCAGTAGTCTTCCCAGTTGTCGCCATAGACAGCTTGTGTCCATGCCAATAAGCCCAGTCCAGGTGTGGATGTCCGAGGATCCATGATTATGATCTTCTTCTTGTATTCGGGACGAGTCATTTGCTCCAGATTTTTGGGAGGCAAAAGCTCTTTTTCTTCCCATTTGCTATCCCAGATAAAAGCAAAATTGCCATAATCGTATGGGACAAGCCTTGATTGCGAATCGATTAACAGTTTTTTATCGATGTTTTTGAGATTTGTAAGATGTAATGGTGTAAAAAGGCCACTCTCCAAAGCGCGTGGTGCTAATTTGTCGTCGAGTCCTATTACAGCATCGGCTTCAGCATCTTTGCCTCTTGCCAGAATCTCAGCCAACAGGGCACCGCCGTCTCCTTTTGACTGAAAGACGATCTTGGTACCTGTCTTCTCCTGGTAGAGTTTAGCGAGGGCAGGGCCGGGGCCCCACTCGGACACAAAGGAGTCATACGTCCAAATGGTGAGGCTGTCGACCTTGGCATTTTGATTGTTGCATGAGAAAAGGAGAACAAAAACCAACAAAACAATTGGAACAGAAAAGAGACGCTTCATTTTTCCCTCCGCCGGTATTATCCGGATCAGGTTCATTGGGTCTTATCTCAGGCAATGCCCTCCTCAAGGAAGGCCATTACCACCCCGTATTCCAACTTAGAACTTAAAGATTCCACACTCGATCAAGCGGACTTACGCGCGTATTCAACAAGGCAGGGGCTCTTGCCCTCCACCGTATCTCTTGTCACCGTAACCCGCTTTGCACCTTCTTGACTGGGTAGCTCAAACATTATATCGATCATCATGTCTTCAACGATAGACCGTAGCCCGCGGGCGCCAGTCTTTTGTCTAATGGCTTTTTCGGCTATTGCATCGATCGCGCCTTCCTCGAACACGAGGTCGATATTGTCCAGCTTCATGGAAGCCTGATATTGCTTCAAGACAGAATTCTTTGGTTCTGTAATAATGCGTTTGAGGTCTTCCTTGTTGAGATCGTCCAATGCCACATGGACAGGCAATCGACCAATAAACTCGGGTATCATGCCGAACTTGATAAGATCATCCGGATGCAGATGCGAGAACAGCTCCTTGGTGCTGATCTCACCTAAGGGCCTTACGTCGGCACCAAATCCAAGTGGATGTGTCGCAATCCTTGACTGGATGATTTTATCCAGGCCGACAAAGGCTCCACCACAGATAAAGAGTATGTTGGTCGTATCGATGCGCAGGTACTCCTGATTGGGGTGCTTCCGACCTCCTTGTGGAGGCACATTTGCTACCGTACCCTCGATTATTTTTAAAAGCGCCTGCTGAACTCCCTCTCCAGATACGTCTCGAGTGATGGAAGGATTTTCACCCTTCTTGGCGATCTTGTCGATTTCATCGATGTAGACAATTCCGCGTTCGGCTGCTTCGATATTTCCACCAGCGTTCTGAATCAATTTGAGGAGGATATTCTCGACATCCTCACCAACATAACCAGCCTCAGTGAGCGTAGTAGCATCCGCAATTGCAAAAGGTACTTTGAGCTTTTTCGCCAAGGTTCTGGCAAGAAGGGTCTTACCGGTTCCAGTCGGACCTATGAGCAAGACGTTGGATTTCTCGATTTCTACGTCAGGATCACCTATTTGTTTATGCTGTATGCGCTTGTAATGGTTGTAGACGGCAACCGACAACACTCTCTTGGCGTTGTCCTGCCCCACAATGTACTCGTCCAGGTATGCTTTAATCTCTTTGGGTTTGGGGACTTCCTCCAAAAATTGCTCGGAGACTTTTTGCTCTTCCTCGGCAAGCAGTTGGTCACAGATTTTAACACACTCGTCGCAGATGTTTACTCCAGGACCAGCAAACATCTTCTTCGCAAACTCACTGCTTTTGCCGCAGAAAGAGCAGTAGGTTTCGTATGTCTGCTCAGGATTCTTGTTTCGTGCCATTGTTATCGGGGCTCCATGATCTTGTCTACAAGTCCATACTCCACCGCTTCTTTCGCACTCATGTAGAAATCCCTTTCCATATCTGTAGCAAGCTGCTCCACGGTTTTACCGGTATGTTTCGCAAAATACTCTATTGTGAGTTTCTTAAGCCTGATAATTTCTCTTGCCTGCAGACTTATATCGCTGGATTGTCCAGATGCATTTCCCCAAGGCTGATGAATCAATATGCGGGAAGAGGGCAGGGCAAAACGCTTGCCTGCAGTACCGCTTGTTAGAATCAATGCAGCCATTGAGGCCGCCTGTCCCAGACAAATAGTCTGAACATCGCAGCGCAAATACTGAATCGTGTCGTAGATTGCGAGTCCCGCAGTCACTGCCCCTCCTGGAGAGTTTACATAGAGAGAAATGTCCTTTCCGGGATCCTGAGATTGCAAGAAGAGCAACTGGGCCACAACCAAATCAGCCGTGAGGTCGTTTATTTCACCATCGATGAAGACAATCCGATCTTTAAGCAGTCGAGAGTAAATATCGTAAGAGCGTTCCCCAATACCGGTCTGTTCAATGACCATGGGAACCAGCGTATTCATTTGTTCGTTCATCCAAACTTCCTTTGACTCTCTTTGTCTTGCTTAAAATCTACTGATTCTGATTCATAAAGTCCAAGAATGTCTTGGCTTCGCCTTCCTTAATGACAACGTTTGCAAGAACAGAATCAAAGAACTTCTTCTCTTTTATTTGATCCTTCAGATAATCGACCGAGCCCTGTTTTTCGTACTCCGCTTTTACCTCATCTGGGGAAATGCCCATTTCTTCTGCCTGTTTTTGATATTCGGCAGACAAATCCTCATCAGTCGCCACATACGCCCCTGCTTCTATGAGCTTGTCCAGAACCAGTCTGGCCGCAAGGGCGTGCTCGATGCTGGGTTTCCAATCCTCATAAAGCGCCTGGCGGCTCTTTCCTGAATACTCGGCAATTTTCTCCATTTGGTCGTCAGATTCAACGCCCATATCGCGTTTCAAGGACTCCCATCTCATTGCCTGCTCAGCCGCGACCATAGAAGCTGGCACCTCGATCGTCGTTCGCTTTAAGATTTCCTCGATGATGGCGTTTTCTTTGAAAGTTCGCATTTGCTTCGCCAGTGCTTCTTCGAGCTGGTTCCTGATTGAAGCTTTGAGGTCATCCAAAGTCTTGTATTTTTCTGAAACATCCTGTGCAAGCTCATCGTTGAGCTCAGGGACGTCCTTCTGCTTGATTTTTGTTACGGTTGCAGAAATCCTGACTGTCTTACCGGCGAGTTCTGGATATTCGTAGTCGTTTGGGTAAGTTTTCTCAAATGTCTTTTGTTGGCCGGGCAGCATTCCGACAAGCTCGTCGTCGAACTTATAAAGGTTTTTTTCGGTCCCAAGTTCAAAAGTAAAATCTTCCCTTGCGGTTCCTTCAATTGGCGTTCCATCCGCATCTACTTCTGTCCAGTTGACGGTAACGATGTCGCCTTTTGCTGCGGGTCCTTCTTTATCGGTCACTATTGCGTTGCGCTGGCGCACCGCTTCAAGCTCGCGCCCGATGTCGTCTTCGGTCACGCTCACCTGCGGAACAGTGATCTCAATTCCCTCGAGCGATGGCAGTTCGATGGTGGGTAACACGTCGTATGTCACGCTAAACGTAAAATCTTTATCCAAGACAAACTCTGGCTCACCTTCCAAGGTTGGCGGTTCATAGATGAGAGGTTTTTCGACGCTCTCTTTTAGGCCTTCGTCCACGGCGCTCTCGACAACTCTGCTCATTGCATCCATCCGCAAACTGTCGCCGAACTTGCGCTCCAGAACCTGAGCAGGCACATGTCCCTTCCTGAAGCCGTCCATTTGGACCGTCCGGGTATATTCTCTCATCATCGAATCATAGACTTTGCGAACTTCATCTACCGGAACCGTCATAGTCAGCTTCATCCTGGATTTTTCAAGCTTCTCGAATTTTTTCTCCGAAATCACCGCAGTATCCTTAAAAACGAAATAAAGCCACGCCAACAAAAGCGGGCCGGTTGTGCTTAGGCGTCAAACTCAGGAAAACAACACAGATACAAGACAATATATCGCTTTGCAAGGCAAAAAAAAAGGCGATTCGGTCAGATTCCGGATCGCCTCATTGTTGGAGCGGGAAACGGGAGTCGGACCCGCGACATCCACCTTGGCAAGGTGGCGCTCTACCACTGAGCTATTCCCGCGCATTGTTGCATGCTCCACCACATGCGAGAGAAGGGACTTGAACCCTTACGCCAAAGGCACTAGATCCTAAGTCTAGCGTGTCTGCCATTCCACCACTCTCGCGAATGAGCCGCATCCTAGCGGAATGACGTACATAAGTCAAGAGCAAAAGTAGTTCTTTTGCCCTTGACTTTTGAGCCGTGCAGGCATCGAACCTGCGACCCGCAGATTAAGAGTCTGCTGCTCTGCCAGCTGAGCTAACGGCCCCCATTTAAAAATGCCAAATGCGTCCGACAGGAATCGAACCTGCGACCTACGGATTCGAAGTCCGTCGCTCTATCCAGCTGAGCTACGAACGCGTACTAAAGTCCAGCCTCAATTCCCATGTTTTCGTGGGTCTTTAGGCTCCGGGTGGGTAGTGGGATTTGAACCCACGACAACCAGATCCACAGTCTGGCACTCTACCACCTGAGCTATACCCACCGTGCAATCGGCAGAAAGAACAATGCCGAAAAGTAGAGTGTATGTCAATAGGTTTTCTTGGTTTTCTAAAAATCGATCGGTAAAGGCTGGGAAAGGTAGACATAATCGAGCTTTTCGAATGCTGGCCTTGCTATCTCCTTCATTTTTTCGGAAGTTAGCGGCGCCAACATCCATTGGAATTCTGGTCTGTAGGCGGTTATATGTAAGGGGAGTGATCTTGAAATACTGGCTAAAAAACCAGCAATACCCTCCATATCCACCGCATTGTCCAAGACCCCAGGCACAAGGAGCGATGTTACCTCAACATGGCATAGGCTTGCAGCAATGCGTATAAAATTTTGTACAACCTTAAGTTCTCCGCCAAGGAGTTCATGATAAGTCGTGGTGGAAAAACACTTTAGGTCGACATTGGTGGCATCGGTAAGGCTCAATATATCTTTGGCCGGTGGCTCCAGCAAGTTGCCATTGGTAACAAGGATGGTGGCTAAACCATGTCCGTGTGCCAACCGCATGCTTTCTTTAACATATTCAATGTGTAATGTCGGTTCTGAGTAGGTAAAGCTTATTGAAGGGCAACCGGAACGTACGGCCATATCGACGAGTGTCTCGGGCAAAATAGTTTGGCTGTAGCGTTCTGGAGCGTTCTTTGAGGGATGAGCAATCTCCCAGTTTTGACAGAATGGGCAGTGCATATTGCAGTGCCAAAAGCCAACGGAAAAAGTCTTTGTATGGGGCAGAAACCTGCGCAACGGTTTTTTCTCGACCGGATCCAAGGCGATAGAAGAAATTTGAGCATAAAACGGGAGCGACATTTTGCCGTGCTCATTTTTCCTTGCTAAACAGTTGCCCAATTGCTCCGATTCCAGGACGCATGCATGTGGGCAAAGTCGACACTGAATTCTTCCATTGTCGAGATGGACCCAGTATTCTGCGTTTTCCATAACCTTTATGCCATTTAAGCCTTTGATGTTTTGCGCAAAGAACGATAGAAACGTTCGAATTTTCTGCGCAGTTGTTCCGAATCTTCATAGTCCGAAGGTTGCTTCCCAGCTTCAAAGGGTTCGTATTTGACCCCAATGGCACCTCGGCGAATCCAAAGGCGCACGAGTTGACGGGCGTAACCCTGTTCGTCCACCAGAGCGGGCAATTCGTCTGCTCCGACAATGTCGTCCAACCGAAATTCAATGATAGTACCTTCTTGAAGCCATTTTTCATTGTCTTGTTTCGAGGCCAACAAAAGGCACTTTTCGGCGTCATAAGGGTGCTTGCGTGCAGTCCCTATAAAAGCCACTGCGTCCATGGCACTGTGCTCGCTGTACTTGATCAAGTCGAGAGGGGACGCGTCCAAGTAATCTGTCAAGTCCATATCCTAACCTCCACGATGAGCGTACTCGATACGCGCATGTATGCATGTATGTTTTGTACTTTTTTATAGAATAACAACTGTTGTCTTCCATTGTTTCTTGCTAAATGTCGCATTCTGTCACTAACATTCCTGTTGTGGACAATGGCCAGCGTCCATGTGCCGTGATAAACCCCTTTATTGCCATCAGTATGACACCAAACAAGCACAACCAGGAAAACCAGTCTCCATACTTAGTATAGATCGTGAGGGTGTCGGAGGTATACACAGGCACGTCCACAATTCGCGCAAGTGCCCTGAATTGTGGCATTTCAAACAGTGTTTCGCCATGCGGACCCACAACGCTGCTAACGCCAGAATTGGTGCTTCGGACAAGAGTTCGCCGGTTTTCTATTGCTCGAATCCTGGCGATCGACCAGTGCTGGACTTGAGCGCTCACCGTTCGGGACCAGGAATCGTTGGTAAGGTTCACAAATAAGTCAGCGCCCAACAGAATATATCGTCTGCAAAGATCGGCAAAGGCATCTTCAAAACAAATTGGAGTGGAAAAGCTGACTGTTTTTGAGGACGCTTCATTCCCCATAGTCTCATTCCCTGTAGCTTCGTGTCCTTCAATAGAAAAAACTGTGTATCGTGTACCCATAACCCAACCAGACTCCAGACCAATCGTTCTTTGCATGAAATTCCGGAACCATGAATACTCCCAGAAGGGAATAGCTTCTGCAAACGGCACAGGGTGCATTTTGGCGTATGAATCTACCTGTTCTCCATCTTTTGATATCAGTATGACCGAATTTGTCATTTCCTGTGTGTCATAGTCGAGGACCACAGGCGCGCCGGTCAGAAGTGGAGCTCCCGAAGCTAAGATATACGGTATAAGGGGTTGTTCTTTGGGATTCTCCCAATACCAGGGTTTAAAGTCATTGTATGGCCGGCTGAGGCTTGTTTCGCTGAATACTGTCAGATCGATAGGATTTCCATGCTTGGCACTATTCTCTTGGAGGGCTTCCTTTGCCAACAACAGATTACTCGTCAGTGCTGCTTTTTCACCTGCCAACCATGGATCGGTGTTTTGTTGCACGAGAAGCATCCGAAGTGTGGCCTTAACGGGAAAAACTCGCTTTTGCGAATACACTCCATAACCCAAAACCAATGACAGGAGAACCAATGTAAAAATGGTTGTATTTAGGAGCGGAACAGACCATCCCAAACGTCGCTCCGTCATATACCCTAAAGGAGCAAGAACCTCCCGGTCTTGGCAGCCATTCTGTATCTTGTGCTTTTCTCCACTGCCAGCATAGAGCAGGATCTCGGCCAGGTTCGCCGAACAAAGAGAAAGAAGAAAGGTAACCCCATAGACACCAGTTATGTCCGAGATCTGTAGCAAGACGGGAACAGATGTCAAAGAATATGGCACTAAGCCCCATGGATAGCCCAAAAATCCGATCGACTTAAGATATTCAAAGCAGACCCAAAACAAAGCAAAGACAAAGGGTCTGAACACTTTCTGTTGACTTCGCAATAAGAAAGCACCATACAGGCCAACAAGGGCATAAACGAAAGAATAGGCAACTGTCGTAGCGCCGATTGTCCAGAGGGCAAAATCTTTGTAGAAGAACAGCCAATATGAGGTAATGGCATGCTGTAGAGCACCAAAAGTTCCGGCTGCAAGAGCGGCTTGTCTGGGTGAGGAAGCCCGACAAAGTGCGATGTATAGGGGTGCAAGCGAAACAAATCCTACAGGCCATAACCCGTACACGAAAACTTCGTTGGGAATCGAGATGCCGCTCAAAATGGCAGAAAAAATAGCAAGGAGTAGGTTAGACGCCATAGGAGGTATTATGCCAAAAATCTAGGGCGAAATAAAGGCTTTGCTGAGGGCTTGGAAGCGATCTTTGCTCCGCTTTGATCCGCTTTGATCCGCTTAGCGAATTGGCTAGGCCCGAAAAGTCTTGCTTGACCAACGTCCGAGCCAGGACTACAGTTGAGATGTATGAGAGTAGTCTTCGCTGGCAGTTTTGATCCTCCAACGATGGGGCACGTAGACATCGTGAGGCGATGTGCCAATCTGTTCGATCGCGTAGACATTGTTGTTGGACGTAATGGGAGCAAGGTTCCCTTTCTGCCGATTGAGCTGAGGCTAGAAATGTTGCAGGCAGTCGTGGAGGGTGAAGGTCTCACCAGCAGAGTGAATGTAGCACGTTGGGATGGCGCAATTGCAGAATACGCCGTCTCTAATAATTGCGATGCTTTGGTACGCTGCATAAGAAGCTGCAACGACTTGGCTTCAGAGCAGGCAATGGCTTCGATGAATCGCAGATTGGTCGGCATAGAGACGCTCTTTCTCATGGTTGATAGAGAATATGCCGATGTGAGTTCAAGCGCGGTTCGTGAGCTTGTCAGTTTGAAGCGTCTCCCTGCAGGACTAGTACCAGAAGTTGTTCGGCAAGAATTGGAACGCCGGTTCGGGCCCTTTGAACAGGCTAAGGGGTAGAATAAGAGCTCGGTCCTGGCTTCTCTTGACAAGAATGCAAAATGTGTATAATGTCGGCTGTGGTTTTTTCGATTTGGCCAATATCGTAGTAAATGAGGTTATGTCATGGCTGTACCTAAATTTAGAACTTCAAAAGCGCGGACAAGACGTCGTCGGGCTGTTAATATGCAGCTTACCGCTCCAACAATTGTGCATTGCTCTAACTGTGGAAACCCTGTGCTCTTGCACCATGTCTGCCCAAAGTGCGGGTTCTATCGGGGGCGTCAGGTCTTTACCCCTGAATCGAAATAAGGAGATTTTCAATGGACGAACTCTTTGAGAAAATCAAGAAGATTATCGCTGACAAGCTTGAAGTAGACGAAAGCAAAATCACTATGGATGCTAGCTTCAGGCAGGATCTCGGTGCCGACTCGCTGGATACCTATGAGTTGGTGTATGGCATTGAGGAAGAGCTTGGGATTCAGATTCCGGACGAGAAAGCTAACGAATTTGAAACAGTTCGCGATGCTTATGAGTTCATCAAGACCCAGGTCAAGTAAGCAAGTCCCAACAATTCTTGATGGGCGTGGAGAAAGTTTCGTCCGGAGTCAATATGCCAGGTCAAAATGGTTCTCTGCGCCTTGTTTCTCTAAAAAAGTTTGAAAAAGAAATAGGTGTAGAATTTTCGGATATTTCTTTACTCGACACTGCCTTAACTCACCGATCATGCATAAATGAACTCTCAAATATAAAAGATGGAAGCTTTGAACACAATGAACGTCTAGAGTTCCTCGGCGATGCCGTGCTGGGTGAGGCCGTTGCTGCCTTTCTTTACCGAGCGCTTCCTTCTGCTCAGGAAGGCGAATTGTCACAAATAAAAAGCGTTGTGGTTTCAGAATCCATCTTGGCTGAGCAAGGCACCAGGATTGGGATTCCAGAACTCCTGATATTGGGCAGAGGTGAAGAACTTTCTGGCGGCAGACAGAAGAAGGCCCTTATTGCAGATGCCTTTGAGGCTATTGTAGGTGCCGTTTTTCTTGATCAGGGAGCTGATGCTGCGGCGAATTTTGTCTATAGGCAGTTAAATGCGGCGCTTAAGTCAACAATTCATGGTCAGAGCAAGGATTACAAGACAATTCTTCAGGAGTATGCACAAAAGTATTTGCGGACATTGCCAGTATATCGGTGTGATCGGGTTGAGGGGCCAGAACATGATCGAACATTCTGGATCTCCTGTATTTTGGGCTCTAAGGTATACGGGCCATTCTCAGGAAAATCAAAAAAGGAAGCCGAACAGAACGCCGCTATGAGTGTTTTTGAAAGCTTGAATGCAGAGGATCCGACTACTAGGGAGAATCTTGTGAAAATTGCCGGCCGGACACTGTCTTAAGAAAACAAAGCGCAAAAGCCCAATCCGCCTTAAAAAATCCAATCCGCCTCATAATTCGTTTTGGGATTTATGTTTTATGATTCCGTATTTTGGCATCAAACCTTGGCAAATGCGCAGCAAGGACTCTCTGTTATTCTGTGCTGGGTCGTCCAAAACGGTCTCGAGCAGTTCACTTAGAAGTTTGCCTACGATGGGTCCCTTGGGGACACCCAATTCTATGACGTCGTTGCCGTTTATTGCCAGATCTTTCAGCCCAAAGGCATGTTCCTTCTGCAAGACGAGTTCGATCCTATTTCGTAGCGATTCCAGGTTGTCGCTCTGAACCTTATGCCCGACAATGGCCTCGGAGTCTGCCGCACGCAGCGCAAAGAGGGGTTCGAGGTTCTCGACGCCGACTCGCGCGATAAATCGGCGTACTGCTGCATCTGACCAGTCGTTGGTATAATGAAACATATGCGCGTCAATAAGGTGAACAATTAGGTTGATATCGTTGTTAGGAAGTCGCAGGCGTTCCAGTATTTTTGACGCAAGCATGCTGGAAACTTTTTCGTGGTTATGGAAGGTCGGTATTCCATCTGCCCCGAGCGCTTTTGTTGCAGGTTTGCCAATGTCGTGAAGCAGGGCTGCCCAACGAATATCGATTAAGAATGGCGCCGCTGCCACAGTATGGAAGCAATGATCCATAACGTCGTAAACATGTGCTCCTTTTTGTATACAACCTCGACAAGGCAACATTTCGGGAATAATGACCCCAAGCAATCCAGTTCTTTCAAGTAGCTCGAGACCGACCAAAGCCCATTTTCCAAGAAGGAGTTTTTCAAATTCGTCCCGAACTCTTTCCTTGGAAACTGAAGAAAAAGCATCGAGCGAGTTAGAAATCGCTGTCTGGGTGGCAGGTTCCAGAGAAAATCCTAACTGAGCGGCAAAGCGTACAGCACGCATGGAGCGCAAGCCATCTTCTGCAAATCGTGCGTCTGGATTGCCGACGCAGCGAATGATTTTCCGTTCAATATCTTTTTGCCCGTCATAGGGGTCCAATATTGTACCTGATGTATGATCATAGGCCATCGCGTTCATGGTAAAATCTCTGCGCGACAGGTCTTCCTCAATTGTACCTACAAAAGATATGGAATCGGGGTGTCTATTGTCCGAATAACCTTTTTCTGTGCGGAAGGTAGTCACTTCCACTTTGAATTTTCCGGTCAGCACCGTCACCGTGCCGTGCTTGATTCCTGTTGGAACAACATGAGGAAACAACTTCATCACGTCGTCCGGCGTTGCATCTGTGGCGATGTCAAAGTCTGAGCAGTCTTTTTCGCCCATTACAAAGTCTCGAAGTGCGCCACCTACGATATATGCCTTGTGACCCGAGTCGTTGATCTGGTTAAGGATAAATTCAATTTCTTTTGGTATTTGAAAATGATTATGATGATTATGCATTAGGCTCAAGATTCCTATCGAATATTTCACTCAAAGCCATCCTGCTCAAATGGGTAAGGAAGGACTGAACTAAACATAGCCTGATCATTGGGGTTGTGTCCAGATTGTCTGACACAAGTTTGGTTGAGGTGCCCACTATTCACACGTATCATCCAGTCGCTCACTCGTACCATATTGACAAATAGCCTGTGAACCTCGAAATTGACGTATAATGCGTGGCCTTATTATCACAGGTGGGGAGCATCCGCCAATCAAATTTCTGGCAAGACTGGTAAAAGGCATGGATGTAACAATTGCTGCCGATTCTGGATTGGCGGTGGCCAACAGAGGCGGCATTGTACCGGACTGGATTGTTGGGGATTTTGACAGCCTTGCGAATCGGGATCTCCTTGAGGGATTCCCCGCAGAACGAGTACTGCAATATCCGACTGAGAAGGACGATACCGATACCGAACTCGCCTTCAAACTGGCAAAAACCTTGGGTTGCACGACCATCGAGATTGCTGGGGCGGCTGGCGGACGCATAGATCATTTCATTGCTATGTACACAATGTTCTTACGCAATGACCATCCTGATGTATGGCATACAAGGAGAGAGTCTGCATTTTATCTGGGCGCTAATAGCCTCGCACGCATGAAATTGCCCTTGCATAGTATTGTCTCTGTATTCCCGCTTGGCGATGAATCCAACGGCATGAGTTCTTCTGGGCTGCAATGGCCACTACTGGGCTTGCGATGGCAAAAAGGCTATTTTGGCATTAGCAACCGCAGCGTTTCTCCACAGCCCCTTGTCCATGCGGGCTCATGTGCTCTCTTGGTCGTCGTCCCGTTGGGCTGCGAATTCCTTTTGCAACAATAAAAGGGTATCTTTAGGGTCCTGGACCAGAACGCGTTTGCCTCCAATAAGGTCTGCAATGCCAAGTTCGTTTTTGTACCTTGGAATGACATGCAGATGCAGGTGCTCAATGCTCGCGCCGGCCGAAAGGCCCATATTATACCCTATGTTATAGCCGGCTGGTGAGAATCTACGATCCAGAACATCAATGGCTTTTTCGGTGGCTTTGTCAATTTCTTCTTTCTCTATTCTGGTAAGCTGACGGATATCGGTGACATGGCGCTTGGGGAAGATAAGCATGTGTCCAGGGTTGTAAGGATAGAGATTCAAAGAAACCATAACCAAGTCATTCTCCCACACCACAAGCCGATCAACGTTTGGAGAATTGTCACGAATCAAACAAAGTATACAACCTTGCGGCTTCTTGCCTTTAAGGTAACCCAATTTGTTAAAGCTGAAAAAGTAGTCCATCCATTCCTCGTTTTGACACTGTTAAGACACTCACTAAAATGATATATTGTCAATATGACTTTTGTTGCACGAGTCCTTAAGTGGCTAGGGTGGGCGCTGTTTGTATGCACCGCGGCTTGCATAATCTTGGGACTGGCATCGGATTTTTTTGAGTTTTCTCATCGAACCTTTTTGCAGCTTGTGTCGGTCGGTCTTTACTTGTCGACAGCTCTTTTGCTCATTTCTGTGGCAGGGCTCACGCTTTGGGTAATAAGTACGGTCCTTGGGCTGAGAGGCTTTCGCCTCAGATCCTGCCTGGGCTGGCTCACAACGTGTGTTTTATCGTGTATTCCGTTTATGTTCTGCCTTCTGCTCTGCAAGTTTGTAGCAGGCCTTCGTCTGTAAACGAATTCTTCTATGGAGCTTTACATGGCTCAATCTATAAAGCTATATTCTTAACCCTGTGTAGGATCCTCTCCTAAGGAGATTTAAATGACCATGCGAGTACGCTATGCACCGTCCCCGACCGGCAATCAACATATCGGTGGCGTGAGGACAGCCTTTATCAATTATCTTTACGCAAAATCCCAAAACGGTACCTTTATCCTGCGATTGGAGGATACGGACAGGACGCGTTACGCCGAAGAGTATGTACAGAACATCTACGACACATTCCAGTGGTTGGGTTTTTATTGGGACGAGGGCCCGGATGTCGGCGGGCCCGTTGGCCCTTATGTGCAGTCCGAAAGGCTGCCTCTTTATCAAAAATACGCAGAAGATCTTGTTAAAATGGACAAGGCATATTACTGCTTTTGTGATGCTGACAGGCTTGAAAGCCTCCGAAAGTCACAGATCGAGCAAAAAAGTGGAGAACAGGGGTACGATCGTCACTGCCGGAATCTCAGCAAGGAAGAGGTTCTACGTAACATTGCACAGGGCGTGCCACATGTTGTGCGGTTAAAGATCCCTTTAACAGGGACGACAACCTTTTACGACCAGCTTTTGGGCCAAGTGGAATGGAAAAACTCTGACATAAGTCCAGACCCTGTGCTCCTTAAGTCAGATGGATTCCCCACCTACCACCTTGCAAACGTCGTGGACGACCATCTTATGGGCATAACACATGTCATGCGCGCGCAAGAGTGGATTCCATCGGCACCTTTGCACAAAATAATGTACGATGCCTTTGGATGGGAGCAACCCGTACTCTGCCACTTGCCTATGGTCATGGGGCAAGATGGGCACAAGCTTTCAAAACGCCATGGCGCTACTTCGATAAATGAGTTCCGCAAGGCCGGTTATCTGCCAGAGGCGCTTCTCAACTACATTGCACTTTTGGGGTGCTCATTTGAAGAGGGTAGGGAAATTTTCAGCGTCGAAGAGATGATTCGGCTTTTCAAAGTCGAAAAACTCAATAAGGCTCCCGCCATCTTCGACTACCAAAAACTCGAGTGGTTCAACGGGCAATACATTAGGCAGAAGAGCGACGAAGATCTTGCACAGCTGGTCAAACCTTTCCTTGTGGATGCTGGCTTACGCGCAATGCAAGATCCCCAGGCCGATGAGCTCGATCAAAAGGCCATGCCCCTTGTGCGTGAGAGGCTTAAAACTCTTGCAGATGCGCCTGCAATGATGTCCTATCTCTATCGTAGGCCGAAGATGCCAGAAAAAGCTGAGTTCGTGCCCAAGAAACGGGACGAGGCAACGGCGCTGCGTATGCTGCGCGAGTGCCTTTCCGTTGCGGAGAGACTTGATTTTTCCGACGTTGCGACCGCGGAAGAAGCGTTCAAGAACCATGCACTGCAGATGTCTGAGAAACTGGGGGACCTTCTCATGCCCTTACGGGTGGCCATCACAGGATCCAGGGTAAGCCCGCCGCTCTTTGAATCGATGCAGATTCTTGGCAAGAATGAGACGATGGAGAGGATAACCTCAGCCATCGAGTATCTATCGGCCTGAAGAAGCTTGACCCAAAGGCTCGCTAAGGAGCATAGTAAGGCACCACACCCCTGAAGTGTGGCAAGGAGTACAAAGTTAATGGGCGAAATCGATACAAGCGACAATGTTGGCACCGATTTTATTCGCGAAGCCGTGGCCGAGGATCTTGCGAAGGGAAGGTACAAAGAAGTCCATACCCGTTTTCCGCCGGAGCCAAACGGATGGCTTCATATCGGACACGCAAAAGCCATCTCAGTAGATTTCGGTGTTGCAGAGAGCTTTCATGGCAAGTGTAATTTGCGATTTGACGATACAAACCCGGAGAAGGAAGATCAATCGTATGTGGAAGCTATAAAACGCGATGTGCATTGGCTCGGATATGATTGGCAGGACCGCGAATATTATGCTTCCGACTACTACGACAAGTTATGCGAACTCGCCTGTGGTTTGATTCGCAAGGGCTTAGCGTATGTCGACGACCTCGATGAGGAACAGATAAAGGAATATCGCGGTACAAATGTGCCCGATAAGAACAACATCACCTTTACACCCCCCGGCAAGAACAGTCCATTTCGAGACCGATCCGTTGAAGAAAACCTGGACTTGTTTGCAAGGATGCGCGCAGGTGAATTCCCCGATGGTTCTAAGACCTTGCGTGCAAAAATCGATATGGCAAGCCCCAATCTTCTCATGCGGGACCCCGTGATGTACCGAATTCGTCGCGAGCCTCATTATCGCACTGGAAATAAGTGGTGCATCTATCCGATGTACGATTTTCAACACCCGCTCTCCGATGCTATCGAAGGCGTAACGCACTCGCTTTGTTCGCTTGAGTACGAAATTCACAGACCACTGTATGAGTGGTTCATTAAGAATTGTGATGTATTTCCTTCCAGACAGATAGAATTTGCGCGGCTCAATCTTTCCCACACAGTGCTCTCAAAACGATTTCTTATCCAACTGGTGCAGGAGAAAAAGGTTTCCGGGTGGGACGATCCACGCATGCCTACCTTGGCAGGCCTTCGCCGGCGTGGTTATACGCCAGAGGCAATCCGTGACTTTTTAGGCCGCATAGGTATTGCGAAGACCGATTCTCTTGTGGATATTCAACTTCTGGAACACTGCGTAAGAGAGGACCTGAACAAAAAAGCCGACAGGTACATGGCTGTCCTGCGTCCCCTCAAGCTCATCATTGACAATTGGCCAGAAGACAAGACTGAGCTACTTCCTGCGGTAAACAACCCGGAGAATCCGGCGGGGGGCACCAGAGACATACCGTTTGGCAAAGAATTGCTGATAGAACGGGACGACTTTCGCGAAGTTCCGCCGCCTAAATACTTCAGGCTCTTCCCTGGGAGTCAAGTGCGCCTGCGTTATGCCTACATAGTGACCTGCACAGGCTTTGACAAAGATCCAGTCTCTGGAGAGGTAACTGCCGTCCATTGTACGTATGATCCTGCTACAAAAGGTGGCGATGCCCCGGATAACCGGAAGGTCAAGGGGACGATTCACTGGGTTTCTAAAGAGGACGCTGTCGAATTTGAGGCCAGGCTCTACGACTATCTCTTCGAAGCCGAGCGCCCGATGGATATACCGGCGGGGACTTCCTTTTTGGACAACATTTCAGAGCATTCGCTGGAAGTAGTGCAGGGTGCCTTTGCGGAGCCAAGTATCGAGCAAATCGGCGTTGGTCAAACGGTTCAATTCGAGCGCCTTGGCTATTTTTGTAAAGATCCCGATTCGGAGGTCGATGGCAAGGCAGTTTTTAATCGAACTGAGACTTTGCGTGATACCTGGGCAAAAATTGAGAAAAAAAACGAGAAGTGACCAGCAGGCTTTGAGTTTGCAGAGGAGTTACAAAGATGTCAGATACAGTAACGATGGATCAAATTGTGTCGCTGTGCAAGCGACGTGGCTTCGTCTTCCAATCTTCAGAAATCTACGGAGGCCAGGCAGGCGCCTGGGATTATGGTCCGAACGGTATTGAACTAAAGAATCGAATTGCGCAGTTTTGGTGGAAGGAAATGACCCAGCTGCACGACAATATTGTTGGTCTCGACGCGGCAATCCTTATGCATCCTCGGGTCTGGGAAGCTTCCGGGCATGTCGAGAACTTCACCGACCCCTTGGTGGATTGCAAGAAATGCAAGACGCGATTTAGGGCGGATCAGATTCCGGAAGAGAATCTTAAGACAAAAACCTGCCCTGAATGTGGTGGCGAACTGACAGATGTCCGCAAGTTCAATTTGATGTTTAAGACCAATATTGGACCTGTTGAAGATGGTTCCGGGCTGATTTATCTGCGCCCTGAGACTGCGCAGGGAATCTATGTCAATTTCAAAAACGTATTACAGTCTAATCGTATGAAGGTTCCCTTTGGAATCGCCCAGATCGGCAAGGCCTTCCGAAACGAAATCGTTACAAAGAACTTTATTTTCAGAAGTTGCGAGTTCGAACAGATGGAAATGCAGTTCTTTGTGAAACCTGGCACGGACGAGGAATGGTTTGACTACTGGCGCGAACAGCGTTGGAACTATTACAGGAAAATGGGCATTCGTATGGATAAGTTGCGGTGGCACAGGCACGGTCCGGAAGAGCTTGCGTTCTACGCCAAAGACGCCTACGACATCGAATACGAGTTCCCAATGGGCTTTAAGGAACTGGAAGGTGTTCATAACAGGACAAACTACGATCTTACGAGGCATCAACAGTTCTCCGGCAAGGATCTACAGTATATCGACCAGGACAATGGAAATGAACGCTACCTGCCTTATGTAATAGAAACAAGCGCTGGCCTTACGCGGGAGCTACTTATGGTGCTTTGCGATGCCTATGAAGAGCAAAAGGTGGCGGACAAAGGCAACGAGGACGATTATCGGACTGTGTTACATTTTAACCCGATTTTTGCGCCAGTCACGGTTGCCGTGCTTCCTCTTATGAAGAAAGATGGACTTGCTGAATTGGCTCAGGACATTCGTAGTGAACTTAAGGAAGACTTCGTTACAGATTATGACCAATCTGGCGCTATTGGAAGGCGTTACAGGCGTCAAGATGAAATTGGCACTCCTTACTGTGTAACCATCGATTATCAGTCCAAAGAGGATCATACCGTGACGTTGCGCGACAGAGACAGTATGGACCAAATTCGCGTGCCGCGAGACAAACTTTCACTTGCAATTCGAGAGAAAATGAAGAGCTATAAGAGGGTGTGATTCGAAGTCATAGTTATTAAAAAAGCCCCGGATTTCGGGGCTTTTTTAATAAATGACAAATCCCTGTCTTCTGGTATGCCGTGGCTCTACTTCGAGCCCAGGATGCCTTCCTTGCAAGCTTTGGAAACGGTGAATTTGACGGCGGTCTTGGCAGGAATCTTGATAGCCTCGCCAGTGGCAGGGTTGCGACCCATTCTGGCTTTTCGCTTTGTGAGCTTAAGAATGCCAAAACCAGGAAGAGTAAACTTCTTGTTTTTCTTCACTTCCTTGTAGGCCATTTCGGACAGTGCATCGAGAAACGCCTTTACTTCCTTTTTGGTCAATGAGGTCTTTTCCGCAAGCGCGGTGACTAGCTGAGCTTTCGTCATCGCTGATCCGTTCGATGCCATGTTCTTCTCCTTTGAAATATAGAGCCTTTGAGGTAACTTCAGTGGCTTTTTGCAGGCATAAAATGCGCCATGGCCAATGTTTAGCCTCTAGTAATATATAATACCACACTGTTACAAAAAAGGTACAATAATATTGGTAAATGTATGAAAAGATTGGTTTCACATATTGAGAAGCGACTTGAAAGCTCTATATACTGACCCAAGATTCGAGATACTGACCCAAGATTCGAGAGTTTGAGGAGTCCACATGAATAAGGCGCTGGAAACATTGAGCGAACGAGGTTTTATTCAGCAATGCACAGATATTGAAGGGCTTTCTAAATTGATGGACAACGGGCCCATAACTTTTTACATTGGTTGTGATCCGACTGGTCCATCGCTCCATATTGGACACATGGTTCCATTTTTTGCTCTTAGGCATTTGCGTGAAGCCGGTCATATTGGCATCGCTCTCTTAGGTGGAGGTACAGCACGAATTGGGGACCCCTCCGGCAAGAGTGAAATGCGGAAAATTATTTCATACGAAGCCATAGACGAGAATACAAAACGCTTCGAGTCCCAGCTGGACAAGTTTGTTGGGTTTGATGGCAAAACCTCGTTTACGGTCAACAATAAAGACTGGTTAGCAAATCTCAACTACATTGAGTTCTTGCGGGACATTGGAAAGCACTTTTCGGTCAATCGAATGCTCTCGTTTGAAACCTATAAACAGCGTATGGAAACGGGCTTGTCTTTCATTGAGTTTAACTATCAACTTCTACAATCGTACGACTTTTTGCAGCTTTATCAACGATATGGTTGCCGATTGCAGATTGGCGGTGACGACCAGTGGGGCAATATTGTGGCTGGAATTGAGCTCATCAGGAGAATAGAGGGCGTGGAGTGTTATGGTCTGACATTCCCTCTTGTTATGACCAGTGATGGTAAAAAGATGGGAAAGACAGAAAAAGGCGCCTTGTTCTTGGATCCTGAAATGACAAGTCCCTACGAGTTTTTCCAGTACTGGCGAAATGTCTCGGATGCAGATGTTGAACGATTCTTGTTGATGTTTACATTCCTGCCGACAGAAGAGTGCAGAAAACTCACCTCAGATCGTGACTCCGCAGCCATAAACAAGGCCAAAGAGCGGCTTGCGTGGGAAGTCACTGCGCTCATTCACGGAAAAGAAGAAGCAGATAAGGCCTTGGCTGCGGCACGGGCAGCGTTTGGTGGGGGAGGGTCAAAAGAAGAAATCCCCTCAATCGTTATTCCAAAATCGAAACTTGCCGCAGGCATGCCCGTCCTTGCACTTTTCGTCGAAGCTGGGTTGGCCAGTTCAAAAAGCGAAGCCAGACGTCTGGTGCAACAGGGCGGAGCATCAATCAACGGAGAGCGGGTGGTGGACGAAAACATGCTTGTCCGGGAAGAAAACCTCAGCAGTGGAGAAATGCTCTTGCGGGCAGGCAAGAAACACGTTTGCCGCGTAACCACCGAATAACCTTGATGGGGACATGCCGTCCTCATCAAGAGAGTTTAAGCGAGCTCGAGTGCAACGTCGAACATTGCGTTCAGCGCCGTCTGCCTTTCCTGAGGAGTCATTTCTGCGCCTGTTATGTTTGAATCAGAACATGTCAGGAGCGTGAGCGCCTTCTTACCAAGATAGGCGGCATTACAGTAAAGCGCATAGCACTCCATGTCTGTGGCCTTGCAACCCATTCTTGCCCACTTTTTCCAGCCCTCCTCAGGAGGCAGGGCGCTGTACAAAGAAAACGTGTCTGAAGAGAAGATTGGGCCAACCCAGAATCGCGTGCTGTGTAATCGTGCCACATTTACTGCCTTTTCCAGGAGCTCAAAATCTGCACAAGGAGAAAATGTACCTTCCAGACGGTATTGGCGAGCATAATTGGAGTCAGTGGAAGCTGACATTGCCATTACCAGATCTCCAACTTGGATTTCTGGCGCAAGGCCTCCACAGGTGCCTATCCGAACAATGCGCTCGACACCATAGAAAGCGAACAATTCATACGAGTAAATCCCCATTGAAGGGGCTCCCATCCCTGAGCCCATAACGGTCACCTTTCGGCCCTTGTAGGTTCCTGTGTAGCCGTACATGTTTCTGACATCGTTGACCTTTTGAACGTCCGTCAAGCGTGTTTCCGCAATGTGTTTCGCCCGTAAAGGATCCCCAGGCATGAGAACAAATGGAGCGATTTCTCCAGGCTTTGCGCTGTTGTGTGGTGTTCCGTGCGCTGCGTATCCCGTCATGTCGTGTGAAGAATTCATGGTTCCTCCTAAAGCTTGTTTTGGATCAACTGCCACCGCGTTCATATGGTTGGCCAGAAGCCCGTGGGGCGTAGTTTCGGCCTGAAAATACCACTAGCGTGACAAGAGTAATTATGTAAGGCAAAACGCTAAAAAATTCAGAGGGCAAGAACCGCAGGCTTTCGATATTCACCATATAGATCGCTAAGGCAACAGCCGTGCCAAAAAGCAACGACGCTGCGGAAACTCCGAGCGGTTTCCATCGACCAAAGGACACCGCTGCAAGGGCTATGTATCCTGCACCATTGATGGTGTTGACCGTGTATTGAATAGTCTCTGTAAGTACCAAACAACCACCAGCAAGGCCAGCCAGGCCTCCAGACAGAAGCACGGCGACATAGCGCATCTTTTGAACATTGATACCAGCGGACGCCGCTGCCTGTGGGTGTTCTCCACAGGCACGAAGACGCAAACCGACTGGTCGCTTATAGAGTACGTACCAGGCAACTATGACTATTGCAAGCGCTATCCAAGCCGTGGGGTAGATTCCTGAAAAACCAGGCATCATACCTAGGCGGAACGGCGCAGTTCTTTCCATCTTAAAAAAGACCTGAGATAAGAAAGTTGTTCCACCTGTTGCCAGCAGGTTTATTCCAGTACCTGAAATGACCTGATCTGCATTGAGAGTAATGGAGGCGAACGCATGAATTATCGAAACGACGAAACCTGCAAAGAAGGCAGCAATGAGAGCGATCCAGATTGAAAGCGGCGTAAGAGGTTCCAGGAAATAATGTACGGTCGCTGCAGTAAATGCGCCAATGCTCATAAGGCCTTCCAGAGCGATATTCACAACACCGGATCGCTCACAGATCATGCCACCCACTGCTGTAATCAGGATAGGTGCGACAATCATCAAGACAGAAGGGATCATTGTTGCAAAACTACCCATTGTGTTTTTGCCCTCCGTTTCCTGAATTCAACGAATCCTCTAACGAAGCCGCATCTGAAGCTGTCTGAATCTCCATGTGCATTCTCACTTTGTTTTTTGCCCGCCACGCTAAGAAGAGTTTTGCGCCCGCACGTAAAGAAATGAGTACAACGACGAGGCCGGATATGATCCATGTGATTTCTTTCGGAATTTGTCTGGATTGCATGAGAGGTTGGGCTGAGGCCAGCATGCCGAAAAGGAGGCCGGCTAAGAAAGTGCCCAGGCCAGTATTGTTGCCCACTAGAGCGGCTGCTATGCCATTGAATCCATAGTTGTCCAGTCCTGCAAGAACACGCCCATATGAAAATGAACCGAGCGCCACAATTGCTCCTGCGAGGCCGGCAAAAACCCCTGCAAGGATCATTGAAATGGAAATCCGGCTAGTCACCTTAATACCCGAGCACCGCGCGGCTTCTTTATTGTAGCCAGTTGCCCGCAATTCAAAACCCAGTTTTGTTTTTTCGATAATAAACCAATACAAGATACAGCAGAGGATAGTGACCCAAAAGCCTATACTTAACCGCGAGTCGTTTGTCAACGATTGCAATAAGTTACTTGTGAGCATTGCAGATGCGGGAAAGCTTGGAGTCTTGTAGGTATTGGAGCCGGGGATCTGCATTGTTGCCCAGCGTGATAGAAAAAAGGCTATATAATTCAACATAATCGTGGCAACAACTTCAGAGACTTCAAATCTCGCTTTTAGCCAACCAACAAGGCCACCAAACAAGGCCCCTGCGATAGCCGCGGCAATCAGTGCGACGACCCAATGCAGAATCGGAATGGGCGGAAAATAGAGCGCAACAAATTGCGCGGCCGTAAGTCCAGCAATATATTGTCCCTCTGCGCCAATATTGAAAAGACCAGTTCTTGCCGCAAATCCAAAAGACAAACCACAGAGTATAAGCGGAAGGCTTGCGGTGAGCCATTCTCCGATATAACGGGCATTCCAGGTGCCTCGCTCAATATCCAGTCCTGTAAGGGTCTGTAACATTGCAGAGTACATGCCAGAAGGGTTCTTGCCGACTAAGATAATCAATAGAGTTCCGAACAGTAGCCCAAGCAGAACCACAATGACAGAAACTGCATTGTCATTCGCAAGAAGGTTATCGAGTTTGTCGGTTCTGTCTCTGCGGGCCGGTTCTGCCAGTTTTTTTGTATGCTTCATACCATGCCCTTTGAATCAGCTTGGATTGGCCATGAGGTGTGCCTTGCCTTCAAGGTCGGAGGCGTGAAGACTTCGTAATCCGGCCATCATAGCACCAATTTCTCTTTCATCAGCTTGTTTTGCATCGACAATTCCTACCGCCTCACCTTTAGAAATAGCTACTATTCTATCGCAGAGATTCATTATCTCGTCCAGTTCGAAAGAAACAAGCAGAATGGCTCGGCCTTTGTCGCGCTCCGCAATGATCCTAGAATGTATGTATTCGATAGCTCCCACATCCAAACCTCGGGTGGGCTGTGATATCAAAAGCAACTCTGGCGACAAATCAATCTCGCGGGCTATAACGGCTTTCTGTTGATTACCACCTGACATTTCACGGGCTTTGGTTTCTGGACCTCGTGCGGCCCTAATATCGAATATTTCAATAAGTCTTTGTGCATTCTGGCGAATAGCTTCAAAGTTAAGCAGACCGCTTCTGGAGCAAAAAGGCGCCCTAGCGTATGTTTTGAGGATAAGGTTTTCGTCCAGACGAAAATCGAGCACAAGGCCGTGCTTCTGCCTGTCTTCCGGAACGTTGCCAACGCCCATGCGAATTCTTTCGGCTATTCCCTTGGAGGTCACATCCTGACCATTAAGGAGAATTCTGCCGCTCTCTACATGTCTTAGGCCAACAATGGCCTCGATCAGCTCGGATTGGCCATTTCCATCAACCCCTGCAATTCCGACGATTTCTCCTTTTCTCACGTCCAAAGAAAAATCGTTTACTGCAGAAGAGCCTCTAGAATTCTTCACACTGAGGTTCTGCAAGCTCAAGACTACTGGCCCCGGGTGAGCTTCGGCTTTCTTAATCTGGAACTGGACTGCTCGTCCCACCATCATCGCAGCCATTTCAGATTCACTCGTTTTGTCCACATCTACCGTGTCAATAACCTTGCCTCGACGCAAAATCGTACAACGCGACGCTACTTGTTTTATCTCCCGCAGTTTGTGCGTGATAAGGATAATAGTCTTGCCTTCAGCCTTGAGCCGTGCAAGTATCGCCATAAGTTCGTCAATTTCCTGCGGTGTCAAAACCGCAGTGGGCTCGTCAAAGATGAGAATATCCGCTTTTCGATACAGGATTTTGAGGATTTCCACTCTCTGTTGCATTCCAACGGTGATGTCTTCGATTACCGCCTGTGGGTCGACCTCCAGACGGTACATGTTTGACAACCGTTCAACTTCTTTTTGAGCGGTCCCTAAATCGATATTCCCCAAGCGGTCGCGAGGTTCGTTGCCAAGGATGATATTCTCGGTAACAGTGTAGTTATGTATTAGCTTGAAATGTTGATGAACCATGCCTATACCGAGGGCTGTTGCGTGGTTAGGATCCTTTATGTGCACCTCTTTGCCACGCAAGAGAATCCTGCCTTCTTCTGGCGTATAGAGACCGAAGAGCACTGACATGAGTGTCGATTTTCCAGCACCGTTTTCGCCAAGGATGGCATGGATCTCGTTCTCTTGGACCCTCAGTGTAATGTTATCATTGGCAATGATGCCGGGGAAAACCTTCGTTATCCCCAGCATCTCGATAGCATAGGCCATCGCTAATCATCCAGAGCCTGCAAGTTGTCGGGTGCGAGCCCCGCCGCTTTGGCTTCTTTATAGGTGGGAATAACTTTTATCTCGCCCGCTACGATTTTGGCCTTCACATCATTGACTTGTTTCACAATATCTTGAGTAAGTTCAGGGTTCTTGTCGGAAAAACCAACTCCGTCTGCTTTCGTATCGAATACCACGGTTTCTCCCTTGAAGGTCTTTGCTTTTACCTGATTAAGCGCATATTGCGTTGCTGATTCAACACGCTTGAGCATAGAGGTAAGGACGGCCGACTTGCCTTCTGCATAGATACCGTCTTCGTACTGATCAGAGTCGACTCCGATAGCCCAGACGTTTTTGCCTTGTGCGCGATACTCCTTGGCTTGGTTGATGGTACCGCCGCCAGTACCACCGGCCGCAGAGAAGATTGCGTATACACCGGCGTCGTACCAGTTCTTGGCTTGAGCCTTTGCGAGCTCAGGTTTTCCCCAGTCGTTTGCATAATAATCTACGATTGTAGCGTTCGGAAAAATCGAGCGGATACCTTGTACCCAGCCCATTTCGAACTTCGTGATCACCGAACTGGGAACACCACCTATAAACCCGAACTTCGGATTCTGGATGTTATCGGCCTTGGCCTTGAGGGCAGCAGCAACGCCGACCAGGTAAGAGCCTTCGTGCTCGGAAAAAGTCGCCTCCATGACATTGGGCTGGTTGATGCCAGAGACATCAACGATGACGTATTTTTGATTTGGATACTTCGGCGCGACTTCTGCCAGGGCATCCTGGAATGTAAAACCTGTAACGATTATCAAGTCGTATTTCTCGTCAGAGGCTTGTTTTAGATTTGGTACGTACATATCCTGAGTTTGGGCGGTCACGACGTCATACAACTTACCCTTCTTTGTCGGGTTTTCCCACGTGTCGCCGTAAAATGCCAAAATACCCCGCCACGCAGCAGCATTAAAGGATTTGTCGTCGATGCCAGTGGCATCGGTGAGCAGGCGTGAGGTTGGAAGGTCCGACTTTGCACTAGCCCCTTCGTTCCCGCAGGAAACAGCAAAAACTGAGAAAATCACCAGCAAGACCAACAGAATCTTTTTCATCGCTCTCCTCCTAGTTCTCTGCCTTTTGTTTTGCATTTGATCATCGACAACAAAAGTATTAAATCACATTACTATTTAATAATGAACTACACGTAGTTCTAAATTTCAGCTACGATGTGGCCATGGTAATATTCATCTCGCAGCTCTTTGACTTGCGGATCGATAAGATAGTCGTCGAATAGCATATAACGATCAATCACTCCACCTGGACAAATTTCAATGATTCGATTCGCTATTGAGTTTACAAATTCATGATCGTGACTTGCGAACAGCAAAACCCCCTGAAAATCGATAAGTCCATCGTTGAGCGACGTAATGGCTTCCAGGTCCAGGTGGTTTGTCGGCTCATCCATTATAAGAAAGTTTGCTCCAGAAAGCATCATCTTGGACAGCATGCATCGCACTTTTTCTCCACCGGAAAGCACTTGCACAGACTTAAGCGCTTCGTCACCCGTAAAAAGCATTCTCCCCAGGAAGGACCTGATATAGGTTTCGTCTTCAGAGTTTGTGAACTGCTTTAGCCAGTCAACGATACTCATGTCTAAATCAAAAAGGCCCGAAACATCCCTGGGGAAATAAGAAATCTGAACAGTCTGTCCCCAGTACAGATCTCCAGATAGCGGCGCAAGGTCGCCACCGAGTGTGGCCAGAAGGGCAGATCTTGCAAGATGTTCATGTCCAACAAAAGCTATTTTGTCTGTACGATTGACAATAAATGAGTAGTTTGTCAGAAGGGGCGTTCGATCAAAACCAATTGTCAGGTTTTCCGCCCTTAGAACGTTATTGCCGATTTCTCTGTTAGGTTTAAAACTAATCCATGGGAATCGCCTGGAAGACGGAACGATGTCGTCCAGCTCCAGTTTTTCCAGGACTTTTTTTCGGGAAGTAGCCTGCCTGCTTTTTGAGGCGTTTGAAGCAAAACGCTGAATAAAGTCCTTAAGATCTCGAATTTTCTCTTCCCGACGTTTTTTCTCATCCTTTTGTTGTTGGACGAGTATCTTATTCATTCGATACCAAAAATCATAGTTTCCGGTGTACATGCGGATATGGCCAAAGTCTATATCGCAGACATGCGTACATACGGCGTTCAGGAAATGCCTGTCGTGGGATACCACTATAACGATATTGGGAAAGTCGATGAGAAATTCCTCGAGCCAGGCTATAGAATCCAGGTCTAGACCATTGGTTGGTTCATCGAGAAGCAAGACGTCCGGATTTCCAAAAAGAGCTTGTGCAAGAAGGGCACGAACTTTAGAGGATTCGCTTACTTCCTTCATGAGTTTTGTGTGATCTGTCTCGGGGACTCCAAGGCCAGAAAGCAACATGGAGGCCTGGCTTTCTGCTTCCCACCCTCCAAGCTCGGCAAACTCAGCCTCCAGCTCGCTTGCGCGAAGACCATCGGCTTCGGAAAAGTCACTCTTAGCATAGATTGCTTCCCGTTCCTTCATAATTGAGTAAAGCTTTGAGTGGCCAGCAATTACGGTATCAAGCAGCGTGTACTCGTCGTATGCAAAGTGGTTTTGCTTTAGTGTGGCTACCCGAGCCGTTGAGGGTATCGATACTTCACCGCGGTCTTGTTGTAGTTCTCCGGAGAGAATGCGGAGGAACGTTGTCTTTCCTGCACCATTTGCTCCGATGATTCCATAGCAATTGCCTGGTGAGAATTTCAGATTGACATCTCGAAAAAGAGTTTTTTCGCCAAATCCAAAAGCGAGTTCGTTGATCGTTATCACAAGACAAATACTCCCTGTAAATGACCCAAATTTCAAGGGGTTAACGCAAGTCGTTGTTCTGAAGGTGTTCTCGTATGCAGGTGTTCTAGTACGCATCTTCATTTCACGAGCTTGTCGAGCTACACTAGAACTGGAAAGGGGACAAACGTCAAGCATGCCGACCGCACTTGTATTGTCTGATGTACATGGAAGATGGGACAAAGCTCGAGACGTTATGGCAAGGAATCAGGGAGTCGAGTACATTCTTGTGGCTGGCGACATAACGAATTTTGGATCAGAACGCGACGCTGCAAAGGTTCTTGACGCATTGCAGATTGGGCCAACAAGGCCAACAATCCTTGCAGTCCCTGGCAATTGCGATACCGTTGCCGTAAGGAAGTACTTAGTGGACAACGAAGTTTCGATAGAGCAAAGGGTGGTCGTACTGCCCATCGGCAATGTTGCAGGCATCGGCGGAGGGCTAAAAAGAGCTGGTGTCACGCCTTACGAGCGTACCGAAATGGAGTTGCGCAGTGAGGCAGAGAGTGTGTTGAATCAGATTACCCGCTCAAGATCGAAACTTCCGACGATTATGGTTAGCCACACACCTCCGTACGGTTCAAATGCCGATTTACGACACGGTCAACACGTGGGCAGTTATGAACTTGCAAGGCTTATGGACAGTTTTTGCCCTCAGGTGTGGATTTGCGGCCATATTCACGAATCACCTTGCATCTCGATGGAGGACCAAACCCTGATCGTCAACCCTGGGCCATGCGCTAACGGCAATTATGCAATATTGACTTTTCGGACTGGAGAAGATGGATTAGTCTCAATCCATGGAAAACTGGAGCATTTGGCTTAAGCAAACCTGGCAAAACTTTCGACCATTTTTGCTTCCAAAGCATCAAACCGTAAACCAAAGTCCTTGTGGATTGCGGCGACAAAATAATCTGGCAACGGTGCGACGACGCTCTTAGGGCATTGGCGTAGGTTGACAAGCGATAGATCCATTCTTATTGCATGAAGATAGTATGGCAGTGCGGCTCTTGTTGCACCGTACTTGATATCTCCGTGTAAGGGGTGGCCATGAAAAGCGGCTTGAGCTCGGATTTGGTGTGTCCTGCCTGTCTGGAGTTGGAAAAGAGAAAGTGTCTTTCCGGTGCCGTGGGCGAGCGGGATAGCCAAGGTTTTTGCAGTTGAAGTCCCACGGATTTTGTCATTGGCTATTTCGGAATTTGAAATGTCATCTTTATCCGAAGCATCTATCGCCGACTGGGAGAATACGTGGGTCTTTCTCTCTGTGGAATCCCGTAACATTTCTTCTTCCCAGGTTTCGGTGCCTTCCAGAATTCCATCAACAATCGCAAGATACCATTTTACGATTTTGTGAGCCCTTAACGCCGCGGCAAATTCTCTTGCACCGGCATAACTGCTAGAAAAAGCAAGAACGCCAGAGGTGTTTCTATCCAAACGATGAAGTGGCCCTGGTACAAATGATACGGAGGAATCAAGTTCTGGCTCCAAGTAGAGGCGGACCTGTGCTTCCAGGCTGTCGTCTCCATCATGCACCAAGACTCCCACGGGTTTGTTTAGGAAGAGAATATCAGGCGTTCTTATGATGATAAGTTCGGCAATAGGCTGTGCTTTGGCCGCGTTCTGCACACGTAGTCTTCCTGGGTGTGGCTGAAGGGTCGCTGGGAGTCCCAAACTTCTGATAGTAACAAGATCGCCCTTTTTGCACCGATAATCGGGACCCGCCTTCTTACCGTTTACAAGGACATTTTTCTTTCTCAGGGCTTTGAAGATAACCGATAATGGCAGATCGGACAAGACAATACGTAAGACTTTGTCCAGGCGTCTTCCATCGTCGTTCTCTCCTAGGCGAAACTCATAGGTGTCCACATCTTTGTGCATATATCCTTGATATCCTTGCGATCTTACAACCATCAACATTTTACAATAAGAGCTGGTTCTTCGTCATTGGCCTTGACAGCGAGCATCTACAGATGGAAACTAAATGTGCAATGTCTATCCGTGATTTGGATTTTCTCGGGCTGTTCAAGAACTCGATTTTTTTGAGTGGCTTTGTAAGCCTTTGCCTTGCCCAGATCATAAAGACCACAATCGCCATGGTCCATTCCAGAAAAATGGAGCCCAGGAAGGCGTTTTGGTATTTTATAGGAAAGACCGGAGGAATGCCATCTAGTCACAGTGCTACGGCGGTTGCAATCTGCGTTTCAATAGCACTTAAAGATGGTTTTACCGACCTTTTCATTTTGTCACTTTTTGTCATGTTGATAACCATCCGCGATTCACTGGGAGTACGAAGAGCTGCAGGCGTGCAAGCACAAGCACTAAACCATTTGGGTACCGAACTTGCAGAGCGAAAACTGGTCAGCTATGAGCCGGTTAAGGAAGTGAACGGGCACACCTTGCCGGAAGTGATTGTTGGGTCGCTGCTTGGGCTAGGGATTGCGTTTTTTTTCCGGCTGGTTTAAAAGGCTGAGCGCGGCTTCATAAGCGCGGCTTCATAGCGGTAAAGGTTCTGTTTGTGTGTAATTCGGTTTCTGTGTAATTCGGTAACAAAGAAGGCGGATAGGTCGGTCATGCAGGGCATCAAAGTCATATTAGGTACGTACAACACCATGCCCGAAGGCGCGTCGAGCAGCCTTTTTGAATTGACATATCAGAGTTCCTGGCGTCCATTTCTTTCTAGCCTCTACAAGTTTTCCAATATTCGGGCTGTTCTCTTTTATTCAGGAACGGTCCTTCAATGGATTGAAGTCAACCATCCTGAGTTCATCCTGCTCTTGGAAGAAATGATATCGAGAAAGCAGATAGAACTACTTGGTGGAGGTTTTTTTAGCCCCCTCATGTCGGTGCTGGAGCCGATGGACAAGGTCGGGCAAATTGAGATGCTCACTACTTACTTGCGGAAGACTTTTGGTAAGCGTCCGTCCGGGGGTTGGCTTTACGAGTACGCGTGGGACGAGAGCGCTCCTCAGGTCTTCAGCAATGCAGGGCTTTCTTATTCTTTTTTACCTGCCAAGCCTCTGATCGAGGCCGGGCTCTTGGATCCTGCCACCTTGCCAGTGCTTATCACGGAAGACCAAAGAAAACTGCTCTATCTCTTTCCAGTATTGGATCTTGAAGAAGAATTTGAGGAGCCTGTACCCTTTGAAGCTGCCCTGGAAGAACTCACGACGCGATATACAGATGCCAGTCTCTACACGCTGATGGTGAGCGGGCAGTCTGTGCCTTGGATGTGGAATGTCTCCGGCATAGAATCACCAGATGTTCTTTTTGAGAAGACTTTTGCGTGGTTTCAAAAGAACTGCCTTCTTATTGAGACAATGACAGCGCACGACTATGCAAAGGCAACGCAAATATCGACTCCGCCAGTTTATTTGTCCTCTTGTGCGTCTCAGAGGTTCTGCCTTGATTATGCCAACAGAGGCGTCATTCGCAATGGAGGCACTGTACAGCCTGATCTTCCGGGAAGCTCACAGGATGTCCAGAACATAAACATCAAACAGATGATAGTACAAAACAGTTTTAGCAGAAAGCTCTACGACAAAATGTACTATGTAGATACGATGATTGCCTTGCTGCGAGGTGATAAAGCCAGAAAAAAGAGCGCACAAGAAGATCTTTGGCGTTCTCAGAGCGGAGACTCGTCGTGGGAGGGCAGGCTGGGTGGGATTCGTCGACCAGAAGTGCGAATGAAAGCCTATCAGTCGCTTATCGAAGCGGAAAAGACTACACGTATCCATGGCGTATTCGTTCCTGGCCTCATTTTGGATGACATAGATTGCGATGGCAGGAAAGAAGTGCTTTACCATGCCGCGGATTTTAATTGTTACATACACGAAAAAGGAGCTTCAGTTTTCGAACTTGATTCTTTTAAGACCCACCAGAATCTCTGCTCGGTGTACACGGTTGGTCAGGAATTGGGGCCGTTTAATTCGTTTGTGGATAGAATCTGCCAGTCCGGCGACTTTGCAAAGACGAGTGTTGATCTTTCGTCGAGCATTTTTAGCCTTGAAAAAATCGATAAATCAGTACAAAAGGTTAGCTTTGTTCGCGATATTCCAGGTCTTAAGCTTTCTATAAGGAAGAGTTATCTTTTTCAAAGACATTGTGTCAG
>Ga0116170_10000096_pt1 | contig 84934 bp, 71 predicted proteins | sample AD_JPNHW1_MetaG_FD_89797 | JGI IMG/M metagenome (GOLD analysis project Ga0116170, IMG submission 89797) | Active sludge microbial communities of municipal wastewater-treating anaerobic digesters from Japan - AD_JPNHW1_MetaG | ecosystem: Engineered > Bioreactor > Anaerobic > Digestate | place... | reverse complement strand
CTCTGACCCCTTCGCCAGCGCACAAGGCCCGCGCCCTTCCCCTAATATTAGGGGAAGGGATGGGGATGGGGTCAGGGTAAGTGTTCCAATACTTCTTCTATTTTCTTAATCACGTTTGTTATTGCAGAGAGGTCTTCATTTTTAAACCGTAAAACATAAAGCCCTTTTTCTCTTAAGTCCACAACTTTTGGACTTGATCCGTTTTCAAACCTAACCGAATAAAGAATATACGTGTAAAACATTTCCAAAATAAAAAAAGCGACACGTAACCGTATCGCTTTTATGAGTAGCGGGGCTAGGACTCGAACCTAGGACCTTCGGGTTATGAGCCCGACGAGCTACCACTGCTCCACCCCGCAATATGAGTGCAAAGGTACATAAACTTTGGATTATAGCAATTAATTTTTTAAATTTATTTTATTATTACAAGTTTTTTCACCTCCTTAAGGATTCCGGTTTCCATCTGAATAAAATAAACTCCTGTTCCAAGATCCGCATCAGAAGCCAGATCGAACACATGTTCGCCCTTTTCCTTCACCCCGGAAAAAATAGTTTTCACACACCGTCCGGTCATGTCGTAAACGTGGAGGCCGAACGTTGTTTTTTTATTCAGGATAATTTTTATGTTAGCATTTCCTGCTGACGGATTTGGAAAAACCAGAAAATCAGAAAGTTCCTGAACTTCCTGCCCCTCAATGCCTGCAGTAGTATAGCCGATGCGGAATGTGATGTTGTAATTGATGGCATCATACATATCGTTTGGAATGTCAACTTCAATATGCAGTATGGTTTTTCCCAGGTGTTGCTCTACTGCATGGATTACAAGATCGTATGGCGCCGAAGAATCGATAACCGCAAATTGGGAAACATCTGCACAATACGCTGGAAGCTCTACCGGCAGGTAGATGCGTGTATTGCCGAAATGAAATTTGTCCCAGGCTGGATAATACACATCCATGGCGTCGGGTTTTTTGTAAGTAAGATGTATGTCAAGGGTACTTGAGTTTATGGAATCAATGGTCGCTTTTGTAATCTTGAGTGAGTCGGAATGATTGAGGTGATAAGGATTGTAGAGCGGATCCCCGAAATAGATACGGTTTGCTTTTCCGCCCAACATGCCGCTGGCGCCCGACCAGTCGTTGGGATCGAAATTTCCCGACGGGTAAATGTCATCGGCATAGGTAGAAGAATTCAACTGGTAAATCCGGAGGTTGGGCCTGTTTCCGAGGAACCCCATCACCACGCCGTCGTTGCTGCGTTTGTGAATATCGCCCAGCGGCTCGTCATATAAAAAGGTGTTATACACATCTTCGCCCTGGTCGTTGGCATTGTTGGCGCCGCATGGGGCAAAATAACCGGTGATACCTGTTTTCAGGATCTGCAGTGCAAAACTGAAATCGTCACTCATGGAATAAAATTTTACCAGCCCTTGAGTATCGCCGAATGTAGCGGCTATATCGCTTTCTACCATAACTTTTTTGGGTTCGCCCGAATGGCAGGCTCCATTATATGCTACGGCGGGGTAAAGATCCAATGCACCAATGTCGGCGCTGGTCAGCCCCACACGCGCATAAGCGGTATCCTCAATTTTGGTGCTGTCGTAGTTCCACACAGGCGGATCGGGATTGGAGTTGCCACCCTCAAACAGCCAAAGCATATGCGGATCACCGTTATGGCCGATATCAAGCAGTTTGTTGCCCGCCATGTAATTGGAATTCGCTGTAAAAAAATCATGTCCGGCACCATTATCGTTAGTTTCCATGTAAATACAGGAATATTCCGACGGATTCAGATATTGCATATAATCACCGGTGCTGGTGTAAACAAAATTCAACGACGAAGCGGCATAGCCTCCGATGTACAGCGGATAGTTCTCAATATTGCCCGTGGTTTCTGCATAAATAATATTGTTCACAAAATCTATAGCATCTTGTGGTGTGGCTCCTGTAATGAAACCGTACGAAAAATCGCTGAAAGGATCGGCATCAAGATTTGTGCTCATCATCAGAAAACGTCTCACCAGATTAATGTTGAGTTCAACCGGTTTAAGCACAACGGCAACATAACGCGGCGAAAGACTTGTCAGCAAAGGAAGAAGCTCGTTGATGGAATCGGGGCTGAAATGTATTACCTGGGCTGAACGATAGCTCTCTATTAATTGCACTGCAGGATAATAAGGGTCGGCATTGCCGATGGTGGTGAGAACGATATACGATGAGCCCGATTGGGCATGCAGTGGTTTTGAAAAAACCAAGCAGCATATTATCAGGATGGGGAGGATAAATTTTTTCATGGATTTTTCTGAATTTGTAGATGTAAATATACTGCAAATTCAGGGATGTTGCAATTTTTTATTGGCCGCTTTGAAAAATTGTTTTATGAAACTTTTCTGTAGCGGAACACAGCAACCGTGATCACGGCAATACTGTAACATGATAAAATTATAAAATCTCTTAAAATATCCGAAAAACCTGAACCTTTCAACAATATCATCCTGATGATCCGCATAAAATACGCAACGGGGTTGGCATAGTTTATTATCTGAGCCCATTGGGGCATGCTGTCCGTTGGTGTAAAAATCCCACTCATCATGATAAAGATAAGGATAAAAAAGAAAATGGCGAACATCGCCTGTTGCTGTGTGGCTGCGGAGTTTGAGACCATGAGCCCAAAACCCTGCATCGCCAGCAGGTAAATACCGGCCACGGCAAACAAGAGTCCCAGGTTGCCTACGATGGGAATGTCGTATATGATTTTCCCGAGTAACAATCCAAACGCCAGCATCACTAGCGCAATAATCCAAAAGGGGAGCAATTTGCCGATGATAAAGTGGATTTTGCGGATGGGCGTAACATTAATCTGTTCAATGTTGCCCATTTCTTTTTCTCTTACGATGTTCAAAGCCGCCAGCATCATTCCGATGATGGTAACCAACAACACCAGGATAGCCGGCACCATAAAGATTTTGTAATTCATATCGGGATTATACCAAAAAGACGGGATGACATTTATCGCCCCGGCCCCGTCCTGCATTTTTGTTACGCCATACCATCGGCTGATGATCTCCCGGTTGCCTGCAGCCAGTATCTGTGAGGCGTAGGCATTGCTGATACCGGCAACCGTGCCGTTAATAGCATTAAACAACATTTGTATGTTTGATTTGTTTTCGCGGACCAGTGTGCGTTCAAACCCTGACGGGATATTCAGGATCATTTCCGCACGGCCGTTCTCTACCTGGCGTGTGGCGTCTTCCATATTGAAGGTGTTGCCTGTTACGGTAAAAAATTTCGAGTTGCTGAACTTTCCGGTCAGCAGGCGCGATGAACTGCTAAGGTCATTATCCACGATACAGATTTTGATGTGCTTCATTTCCATGTTGGCCGCATTGACCAGGATGAGCAGCTGCACCAGCGGAACAACAAAAATTATGGGAAGCATCATACGGTTGCGCCGTATCTGTGTGAATTCTTTCTGCAATATGAACAACAGGGTTCTCATCGTTTTACCTTATTATTATTTGAGCCGGACCTTGAATTTTTTTATACTAACCACCAACAAAAAAATCGTAATACCTGCCATACAGGCCGTTTCTTTCCAAACGCTCATAAATCCCAGCCCCTTGAGCATGATGTTTTTTAATATGATGATAAAATAGGTGGTAGGGTTGATATAGCATATCCATTGTATCCATCCCGGCATGTTGTCAATGGGGAAAATAAAACCTGAAAGTAAAATGGTGGGGAGCATCAGGCCCAGCATAGATCCAAACATGGCCATTTGCTGGCTGCTGGTAGATGACGAGATCAGTATGCCGAGCGATAATGCCAGTGTAATAAACAGCAGGCTCTCGGCCAGAAGCAATGCAATGCTGCCCTGAACCGGCAGTCCAAAAACAAATTGGCTCAGCAAAAGTATCGTGATCACATTTACAAAAGATAAAAAGATATATGGCGTTACCTTTCCAAACACGATCTGAGTCGGTTTGAGTGGCGATACCAGCAGGACTTCCATCGTCCCGAGTTCTTTTTCGCGCACGATGCTAACGGAAGTGAGCAAGGCACAAATAAGAACGAGGATCATGGCCATGGTGCCGGGAACAAACATATAAACGCCCTTGAGCTCGGGGTTGTATAGCATCCTTGGCTCGCTGATGATTTGCATTGGCAACACGGCCGACGAATTTTCCTTTGCCAAGAAATCGTTGATGATAGCACCGGTATAGTTTACGACAAGGTTGGCTGAATTAGCGTCTGAGGCATCCGCGATCAGGTGTACGGAGGCTGATTTTTCTTTATGTAATTTTTTTCCAAAATCCGGTTCAAAAACCACCACTTCTTTAACCTCGCCTTTACGGAAACAGTCCTCTATTTCCTGCTCATTATTCAGGTATTTTGTGATGAAAAAGTATCCTGATGAACCTAATTTATCGATGATCTTGAGGGTAGTTTCGTCGTTGGAATGATCCAGGATAGCGATGCGTGCGTCTTTAACCTCGGTTGTGATGATGTAACCAAAGAGCAACATTTGCACCACGGGCATACCAAACAGAATAACCAGCGTCCGCCGGTCGCGGAAGATATGATGAAATTCTTTTTTTACAAACCCGATGAAATGTTTCATGTTAGGAGGAATAGGTAGATGGTAAAAAGGTAAAAGGTAAAATGGTAGATGGTAAAAAGGTAAAAGGTAAAAAGGTAAAAGGTAAATGGTAAAAGGTAACGGGTGTATGGTAGCTAATTATATTGTTCATCAGGGGTTAGGTTTTATCTTGGTTTGTTTGTTGATCTGCGTAAGGCATATAACATTTTTTGAATGGAATGAATTTTATTGATTGTTGATATGCTTTTCTCTTCAGACAGATAACCGATATTTTGTGAGGCAATAATTAGAGTTTCCAATTCAAAACTTGAACCAAGAGAAATATCAAGAAAATGATTAAAATCATTAGTTGTATTTCTGCCACAACCTTCGGCAATATTAGCTGCTATTGAAACAGCACTTCTGTTTATCTGTGAAATCAATCCAAATTGTTCTTTTACGGGAAATGTGTCCGTGGATTTATAAATTTCAACTATAGTTTCCATCGACAATTTCCAAACTTCTAAATCTTTAAAAAAATGCATAATGTTATGTTTTAAATTAATAATTAGTGATTTTTATTATTTCCAAAGACCATTAATCATCTTATTTAAACCATCCAAAATTTTTCATCCCACCCTTTACCATCCTACCCTTTACCATATACTACTATAACTTCTCTGTCTTCTAAATCCTCTCAATTATCACTTCCTCCTCTTGCAAGCTTTAAAAACACTTCATTCATGGAGTCAGCACCAAATGCTTCTTTTAATTTTCCCGGTGTGTCCAGTGCTGCTATCCTACCGTCAACCATAATCGAAACCCGGTCGCAATACTCGGCTTCATCCATATAATGTGTCGTTAAAAAAATCGTCACGCCTTCGCTGGCCGCTTCATAGATCTGTGTCCAGAATTGTCTTCGGGTAATAGGATCTACACCGCTTGTAGGTTCATCTAAAAAAACAATATCAGGGTCGTGCACCATAGCTACCGAAAAAGCCAGCTTTTGTCTCCAGCCTAATGGCAAATCAGCGATCAACTTATCGGCGGCATCTGTCAACCCCAGCTTTTCTATCAGTTGCCGGCTTTTAATTTTTATTTTTTTTCGGTCCATTCCATAAATACCGCCGAAAAAGCGGATATTTTCAACGACCGTAAGATCTTCGTACAACGAAAATTTCTGGCTCATATAGCCGATACAGTTTTTTATTTTATTTGGCTCATGGTAAACATCATATCCGGCCACCTTAGCTTCGCCGGAAGTAGGGTGGGAAAGGCCGCACAGGATTTTCATCGCGGTGGTTTTGCCTGCCCCGTTGGCGCCCAGAAACCCGAATATCTCGCCCTTGTATACATCAAAATTCAGGTGGTCGTTGGCGGTGAAGCTGCCAAACTTTTTCACCAGGTTTTTTACGGTTATTATAGGTGCGGAGCCGTTCATTTTTTTTCTTTCATGAGGTTGATAAAACAATCTTCAATATCGGGTGTAACCCTAAGAACCTCGGCTTGCGGATGATGGGCGCGGAGTGCCATGGCCAGTTCTTCGGGCTTACTGTTTTTATTTTTTGGAATATAATGCAGGTATTGGCCGAAAGGATATACGCTTTCGCAATCCGGCAATTTCTCAAGGTCGTTGATCAGCTGGTGTGGATTTTCTGAACGTACGGCAAAAACAGGGCTGTCGAATCCATCGATGATTTGTTTGGGTGTGCCGATGTTCAGAATGGTTCCTGCCTGTATCAGTGCCACACGATCGCAGAGCGAGGCTTCGTCCATATAGGGCGTGGAAACAATGATCGTGATCCCGTTGCCTTTAAGTTTATGCAGCATCTCCCAGAATTCCTTACGCGAAACAGCATCCACGCCGGTGGTTGGTTCGTCTAAAAAAAGTATTTCAGGCTTGTGTATCATGGCACATGAAAGGGCCAGCTTTTGTTTCATACCTCCGGATAAGGCACCGGCACGCCGGTCTTTAAAAGGTTCTATCTGGCTGTAGATATCTTTTACAAGATGATAATTATCAGGAATGGTCGTTCCGAAGATGGTTGCAAAAAAAGCGAGGTTTTCTTCTACGGTCAGATCCTGGTAAAGCGAAAATTTGCCCGGCATATATCCACTGATGTTTCTGATTTTTTTATAATCTTTCACCACATCAAATCCGCAAACAGTAGCTTTTCCGGAATCGGGGAGCAGCAGGGAAACCAGAATCCGGAACAAGCTTGTCTTTCCTGCTCCGTCAGGGCCAATAAACCCAAAAAGTTCACCGCTATCCACCCGGAAAGACACGCTGTCAAGGGCTTGTATGCCGTCCCCGGCCGTATTCAACCCTTTTTTGCGAGCCCTGGCATTTTTGATTTTATCAATGGGGGTATTCCCCGAAGCCCCGGCTTTTTTATAACGTTTGCTAATATTTTCTACAACTACATTATTCATTCTGACTTCAAAAATCTAACTTCATAATTCTGACTTCATAATTCTGACTTCATAATTCTGACTTCTCACTTCTGACTTCCAACTCCCGACTTCTAACTTCTCACTTCCCGCTAAACCTCACCTCTCCCGGCATTCCAATTTTTATTGCTCCATCGTTCTTTACTTTTATTTTAATGGCATAAACCAGGTTGACACGTTCTTCTTTTGTTTGAATTATTTTGGGTGTAAACTCTGCCGCAGAGGATATCCAGGTAACGGTACCTTCATAGGTTGCCATGGTTTCGTTCCCTTTATCGATAAGCACTTGAACTTTTTGGCCGGTCTTTACATTGGCCAGCTGTGACTCGCTCACATAGGCACGAAGAAAAATGTTTTCCAGGTCGGCAATTTTGTAAAGTGTTTTACCGGGAACGACTAGTTCATTTGCCTCTATATATTTACCTAAAACTGTCCCGGATACCGGGCAGACGAGGTGACATTTTCTGATATTCTGGCTTACCTGGTCGATTTGTTTTATGACCGCCAGTATTTCATCGGCCACGCTGCCATTCTGAGTCTTTATGGATTGTATTTGTTTATCAACCAGGCTGATGCTTCCGTTGATGTCGTCAAGTTGTTTCTTGGTTGCTGCGCCGTCTTTATAAAGTTTTTCGATACGGGCTTTATCAACAAGCAAATTATTTTTTTGCTGCTGCTGAACTTCTATCTGCGACGCGATGTTTCCTGATCTGGACGAGATGGCGTTTTTCTGTGCGGTCAGTTGTTCTTTTTTTAACTGATAATCGGTGGTGTCGATAATTCCCACAAGTGCTCCTTCCTTCAGTTCCTGTCCTTCTTCAAGGTTCAGTTGCATGATCCTCCCGCTGACTTCTGAGGAGATGATAATTTCGTCGGCTTCAAAATTTCCGTAAGCATCCGCCTTATCTTTTTTCCCTGAACAGGCTGTTAACAAGGCCATGCTGATGATAAACACGTATTTTTTCATATAGGATATTTTTTATTTTTTAATTCTTTTTTCATAATTCTCCATTCAACCTCCCGATAGCTATCGGGATAACCTTCCAATTTTTCACTTCTGCATTCTTCATTCATAATTCTGCAATCATAATTCTTACTTCCTAAAGTTTTCCCATCGAATTCAAATAATTGATCTCAGCCATTTTTAATTGGATTTTATGTAATTCCATGTTGAGCCTTGCCACCATTTCAGCGTTCAGTTCCGTCACATATTCGGTTGCGGTGATCACCCCATTTTCCAGTTGGGTAGATGCTGTCCTGGTAATGTTTTGTCTCAAACTGATTATTTCATCATCTTTACTGATCAGTTGTTTGTATTTTGCGATATCGGCTGCGTCTTTCTGTGAGGCGATTTTCAGGTTTTTATCAAAAGTCTCTTTTTGTGTGTTCAATATGTTTTTCTGAATTTCGATGATGCGTTTTTCCCTGCCTGATTGGTAAAAACCGGAAATATTCCAGCTCATTTTGGCTCCCACGATATAGAAAAAATCAAAATCGTTCGATAACATATTGAATCCCGGCCGGCCATAGCCGCCTTGTCCGAACGCATAGAAACGCGGCATCACCTTCGTGTTGGTAAGGCTTTTCGAAATGTCGAGTTTGTTCATTTGCAAATCAAGAAGCTGCATTTCCAGTCGCTTGTTATCATAAACCGGTTCAATTACAGAGCCTTCAGGGGTGATAAATTCTGTTGTTTCAAAAAGTGCCCGGTTAATAAATTCAGACAACATTTTCAATGAAGCGCTTTTTGCATTTGAAAGTTCAATCAATGATTGCTCGGTTTTTATTATTTCAGCTTTAAGAATGTCGGCATTACTTTGCAGCACCACTTCATTTTTTATTCCGGCTTCGGTCTTTTTCAGTTTTGATTTTAATTCTTCCAGAACGTTCATGACCACTTTTTCATTTTGCTGGGCCAGCAGTATATTAAAATAGATTTGGTTTACCCGTTCTTTGATTTTTGCAATTTCAACATCAACATTCATTTGGTCTGCCAAAAGGTTGCTGTTTTCCAGTTTTTTTTGCGCCGAGGTGGTGCCTCCGTCCCAGATCGTCTGGTTTACATCAAGTGTAACCTTGTACTGGTCCTGGCTCATCGAAGGGAAATCAAACATAGGGCTGATCTTCGGAATTTCTGTAACAGCCGATTGGTAGGTTGCCTGGCCATTCAACGAAAGCTGTGGAAAATAATTCATATTAAGGTTTTTAATCCTCAGCCCTGCCGCTTCTGATAAAAGATCTTTTTGTTTGATCAGCGGGTAATTAGCAACAGCAAGTTGCCGGCAATAGTTCAGGCTGATGGTATCCGCCTGTTGGGCCAGCGCTTCGGCAAAAGGCAATACAAAAAACAGCAGGAGTATCTTTTTCATAACGATTATTTTTTTCTGATCGAATTAATAATGAAATCAGCAACCATCGTTTTCCGTTCTTCCAGAAAATGATCGTATGCTTTAGCATTTCCGTTAAAAATAAAACCTTCAAGGATGGGCCGGCCGATAAAAGGGAAAATACACATTCCTATCATGTTTACAATAAGATGCGGCATGGGTATCGGCATGATCTTTCCTTCGTCAATTTCACGCTGGAGTATGTGGGCGGTATTTTTCGGTTTTATTCCGGAACTCTTCATTATGTGCAATATTCTTTCTGGTTTTCTTTGCAGTTCGTGCAGCACAAAAACAGGCAAATGCGGATTTTGTATAAGCGTATCAATATAATGTGAAACAAACGACCTGATTTTTTGTTCGAAAGAAAGGTCTGACATCATAATTACCAACACGTTTGGGAAAAAACTTTTAAATGTTTCGTCAAAAATATAGTCGAATAATTTATCCTTACTTCTGAAATAGTAATGAAGTAAGGCTTTGTTAATACCTGCTTCATCAGCAATCTGCTGCATCCGGGCGCCATCAAAGCCGTATTCAATAAAAATTTTCTTTGCTGCTTCCAGGATGATATTTTCAGTTTTTTTTTCTTGTTCAGTCATAAATAAACTATTTGGTTTAATTAATCGGTTTAACCATTTGGCAAAATTAATACAAAAAATCCAAATCCGCCGCGGCGGACAAGAAAAAATTTTGTAAAATAAATAAGGCCATGGCTTCGTGATAAATAACTAATTTTGTATCGTATTATATTGTGATGCGGCTTCAGAAAAATTATTCATCCAGGCGTTATGTGATATCCGCTATTTTCCTAGTGTTTGGTGTCATTTTCCTGATACGTTTGTTCGTTATTCAGGTGATCGACGATACCTATGAATTATCGGCAAGGAATAACGCGTTCAGGTATATTACGGAATATCCTGCCCGTGGTATCGTTTACGATTGTAACGGAAAACCATTGCTTTTCAATGAGGCTACTTATGATCTTATGGTCATACCGCGTCAGATGAAAAAGGATTTTGATTCGTTAAAATTTTGCAGGCTGACCGGGATCGAACTGGTGGAATTACGCAAAAAGCTTTTGATGGCCAAGACCTATTCAAGCTACCTGCCCACCATTATTGAAGAAAAATTGCCAAGGGAAACATACGGAATGCTTCAGGAAAAACTGACTGAGTATCCGGGTTTTTATATACAGGCGCGGACTATCCGTAATTATCCTCAGCCATATGCTGCACAAATTCTCGGCTATATTGGCGAAGCCACCCCGGAACTGATAAAAGAGAATGAATATTACCGTCCCGGGGATTATGTGGGTATCAGCGGGCTGGAAAAATCCTATGAAACAGAACTCCGTGGAGAAAAAGGGTATCACATTATCATGGTTGATGTGCATGGCCGTGATATGGGTAGTTATATGGGTGGCAAATACGATATTGCAGCAAAAGCCGGGAAGGAACTGTATACCAGCCTGGACATTGAATTGCAGTCGTATGCTGAAAAACTGCTTCAGGATAAGCGTGGCAGTGTGGTGGCCATTGATCCGCAGACAGGCGGTATTATTGCCATTTCGTCCAGCCCGACCTATGATCCTAATCTGTTGGTAGGCCGCGACAGGACAAAAAATTATTTAACCTTAATTTCTGATAAAAACCTGCCGCTTTTCAACCGTGCCTTGTCGGGCCGGTATCCTCCGGGGTCTACATTTAAACCTCTTATCGGGCTGATTGGTTTGCAGGAAGGCGTAATAACTACAAGCACGTCTTTTCCCTGTTACGGTGGTTTTCCACTGGGCAACGGTAAAATGGTTAAATGCCATGGGCATTATTCTCCGATAGCGTTGCACGGAGCCATACAAACATCTTGTAATGCATATTTTTGCAGGGCATTTAAGGCGATACTTGATAATAAAAAATACGGAAACACGACCAGCAGGTTTAATGCCTGGCGTAAACAAGTGTTAAGTTTTGGCCTTGGAACCAAACTGGGCGTGGATTTGCCCAGCGAATCCTCAGGGAATATACCGACCAGCGACTATTACGATAAATATTTCGGGAAAAACCGTTGGCGGGCATTGACGGTTATTTCGTTGGGGATCGGTCAGGGCGAAATATTACTTACTCCGCTGCAACTGGCAAATTATGCTGCCATCATTGCCAACCGCGGATATTATTATACCCCGCATATCGTAAAGGCTATTGGGACAGAAACCAATCTTAATAAAAAGTACCTGCAGAAACATGTAACAACGGTGAACCCGCATTATTTTGATTACATTGTGGAAGGGATGTACGGTGTTGTTGAAGGCGGCACGGCGCATAATGTAAGGATGGACAGCATTAAAGTCTGCGGAAAAACCGGTACCGCTCAGAATGCAGGAAAAAACCACTCAATATTTATTGCTTTTGCACCCAAGGACAATCCAAAGATTGCCATAGCGGCCGTTGTGGAAAACTCAGGCTACGGGGCAACGTGGGCCGCGCCCGTGGTAAGTTTGATGATCGAAAAATACCTCACGCATAAAGTTAAACGGGTGGACCTGGAAAAAGAAATTATGGAATCAAAATTAATTGAAAGTAACTGATGGCCAAATCACGAAATACTTTTGCAAATATTGACTGGCCGTTGGTAGTCATTTATATTGTTTTTGTGGTTATCGGCTGGTTGAATATTTATGCTTCTGCTTATACCGAAATACACCCGAGTATTTTTGACTTCTCTCAGGAATATGGAAAACAGTTTATGTGGATTGGTATTGCACTGATTCTGGCTTTATGTATTTTGATTATCGAAGCACGTTTTTTTTCAACTTTTGCCTATGTGTTGTTTGGTTTGTCGCTGCTGATGTTGATTATTACCTTGTTTGCAGGCAATGAAGTTCACGGTTCTCGATCATGGATCGTTTTTTCTGAAACGGTGAGGTTTCAGCCGCTTGAGCTGGCAAAATTTGCCACCAACCTGGCGCTGGCAAAATTGTTGAGCCAGATAGGCATAAGAATCCAGGACTTGTCCACCCGTATAAAAGCCTTTGCGTTTATTGTCATTCCCGCTGTCATGATACTGTTGCAAAACGAAACAGGCTCAGCGCTGGTTTTTATTTCGTTTATTTTTGTGCTGTACCGCGAAGGTTTGTCAGGAAACATCCTGATCATCGGATTTGCATTGATCATTTTATTTATCTTTTCATTACTGATCGACAAGTTTATCGTGGCAGGCTTCATCCTTGGAGCAGCGTTGATCCTCTTCTTTTTTATCCGCAGAAGCAGAAAAAACATCCTGACCTATTTTTTAATCGTTGCCGGGATCATTGGTTTTGTATTTAGCGTGAACCTGATCTATCAGAAGGCCCTGCAACCGCATCAGCAAAAGCGTATTGATGTATTATTGGGAAAAATTTCTGATGTGAAAGATGCCGGATATAATGTGAACCAGTCAAAAATTGCTATTGGTTCCGGAGGTTTTATTGGTAAGGGGTTTTTGCATGGTACGCAAACAAAATATAAATTCGTTCCGGAACAGAATACCGACTTTATTTTTTGTACCATCGGTGAGGAATGGGGCTTTGTTGGGAGCAGTATCGTCGTGATACTCTTTTTTCTGTTTATTATGCGCATCCTTTTTGTAGCCGAGCGGCAGCGATCTTCGTTCGGCCGGATATACGGCTATGGGCTGGCATCGTTGATCTTTTTCCATGTTTTGATCAACATTGGAATGACCATCGGACTGGCCCCAGTTGTGGGGATACCCCTGCCGTTTATCAGTTACGGCGGCTCGTCTATGTTGTCGTTTACGGCATTACTGTTTGTTTTTATCAAACAGGATGCAAGCCGCCTGCAGGGATTGTAATAAAATACGAAATGTATTTTCCGGCCAACTGTAGGATGTTATTTTTTAGCATTTCTTTGTTGGGAAAAAATCAAGATGCTGTAAAAGGCACCCAACCTGAAATATAAATTTACGATGGTGGTTATTACGAAATGTATATAAAAAACTCACCCGAATCAAAGATCCGGGTGAGCAGTAGTCAAACAAAACAGTTAGAATTCCCGTACTAAAAGCTGTTCTGCTAATTTAACCAGGTTTTTTTTATCGTTTTCGGGAACGCTGACTTTTTTCAGATGGGCCATGGCCTTTGCATAAAACACATCCATTTGTTTTTCAGCATGTTTCTTAACGCCTAACTTTTCATAAATCTCCGAAACGGCTTTTACCTTGGTATCATTATCAAACGTAGAGTTGGCAAAATAATAGATCAGCGAATTCAACATTTTATCTTTTGCCAGTTCGTGGGCTTTCAGGTACAGGTATGTTTTTTTCTTTGTGATGATGTCTCCGCCTTTTTTCTTTCCGAATTTTTTTTCATCCCCGAACACATCAAGGATGTCGTCTTTCATCTGAAAGGCCATACCCAGATTTTCTCCGAATTTGAATATTTCGCTGGCATCCTGTTTTGAAGCACCGGCCACTATGGCTCCGGCCATCAGGCTTGAACCAACCAATACGGCTGTTTTAAGCCTTATCATCGCCAGGTACTCAGCTATGGTAACTTTTTCGGTGTGTTCAAAATTCATGTCGAGTTGCTGGCCTTCACATACCTCAACAGCGACTTTTGAAAGCAATTGCACCAGTGGTTTTAGTGATTTTTCCTCTGATTCAGAAATGATCTCAAAAGCTTTGGCCAGCATGGCGTCACCAGAAAGTATCCCGATATTGGTGTCCCATTTTTTATACACAGTTACTTTTCCGCGCCGCAGGGGAGCAACATCCATGATGTCGTCGTGCACCAAGGTGAAATTGTGAAAAATTTCAACGGCAAGTGCAGCCGGTAATGCTTTCTGAATGTTGCCTTTAAACATTTCGCATGCCATCAGGCACAAGGTAGGGCGGATACGTTTTCCGCCCATGGTCAATGCGTAAGCAATAGGTTCGTATAACTCTTTCGGCTCCTTTTCAAGCGGCAGGTCACCGATCTTTTCATTTAAAAGCCGGAGGTACGATTCGGGTGTTTTCATGATATGTTTATTGTTTTTATTGCTTCCTGAGCAATGACAAGTTCTTCATTAGTAGTAATTACCATGACTTTCACTTTTGATTCCGGTTTGGTCAGCAGCACGTCTTTGCCACGGGAATTGTTATTAAGTTCAAAATCAAAATCGATTCCCAGAAACTCAAGGCCTTTCATGGTGCCTTCGCGAGTCGCTACAGCGTTTTCGCCTATTCCGCCTGTAAAAATGATGAGGTCGACACCACCCATTCCGGCCGCATAGGCTCCTATATATTTTTTCACACGGTAGTTATACATTTCCAGGGCCAGGTGTGCGCGTTTATTACCTTGAGAAGCGGCGTGTTCAATATCGCGCATGTCGGAAGAGACTCCGGAAATACCTATCATACCGCATTTTTTATTGATGAGAGCGTTGGTTTGTTTCAGGTCGAGGTTTTCTTTTTCCATCAGAAAAAGCATGGCGCCGAGGTCGAGATCACCGCAACGTGTTCCCATAATCAAACCTTCAACAGGGGTCAGGCCCATGGATGTGTCAAAAGATTTTCCTTTTTTTATGGCAGCGATGGAAGCACCGTTACCTAAGTGGCAGGTAATGATATTGATATCCTCTGTTTTTATACCGAGAATTTTGCAGGCCTTTTGTGCGACAAATCCGTGGCTTGTCCCATGAAATCCGTAACGGCGCACTTTATGTTTTTCATATAATTCGTAAGGCAGGGCATATAAAAATGTGTGTTCGGGCATGGTCTGGTGAAAAGCGGTGTCAAATACCCCGCACTGTTTGATATCAGGAAGCAGTTTCCGGATGGCATAAATTCCTTTTAAATTGGCAGGGTTATGCAAAGGGGCCAGGTCGGAACATTCTTCCATTTTGTCAATCACATCCTGCGTGATAAGTACGCTGCCGCTGAATTTTTCACCGCCGTGTACGACCCGGTGGCCAACCACATCAATCTCGTGTTTATCTTTTATAACGCCATGTTCGGGATGCAATAATGCTTCAAGTATCAGATTGATACCGACGGTATGGTCATGAACAGGCTGAATAGTAACGACTTTATCTTTGCCTTTCGGATGATGCGTGAGTTCGCTGTTATCCATTCCGACACGTTCCAATAATCCTTTTGCAAGAACATCAGCATCATCATTCATCCTGATAAGTTGATATTTGATAGAAGAGCTTCCGCAATTTAATACAAGTACTTTCATTTTTCTGTTTATTTTAAGTTGTTAATTAGTTTCATTATTCAGCCTGACAAGCAGTGATAGCGACCAGGTTCACAATATCCATTACCGAGCATCCCCGTGAGAGGTCGTTGATGGGTGCTCCCAATCCCTGTAAAACCGGCCCGACGGCTTCGGCATCACCCAAACGTTCTACCAGTTTGTACCCGATGTTTCCAGCCTGAAGATCAGGGAAGACAAGGACATTGGCGAAACCAGCTACCGGTGAGCCCGGAGATTTTTTTTGTCCGACAGCTTCGACCAGTGCGGCATCAGCCTGCATTTCTCCGTCAAAATTCATCTCCGGACGCATGGCTTTTGCCAGTTCCGTGGCTTTGATCACCTTATCAGCAAGCTCATGTTTGGCAGAGCCTTTAGTAGAAAAAGACAAAAGTGCAATACGGGGATTTTCTATGCCGGCAATCTGACGGGCGGTATCTCCGCTACACACCGCTATCTGGGCAAGTTCTTCTGCGGTTGGATTAGGCGTAATGGCCACATCGGCAAATATAAACACACCCTTCTCGCCAAGATTTTCTTTTTTGGTTACCATCACCATGGCGCCTGAAACAACAGATATTCCGGGTGCTGTTTTCACAATCTGTAATGCAGGCCTCACCGTATCGGCTGTTGTGTGTTCTGCTCCACTGACTTCACCATCGGCATCACCCATATAGATCATCATCGGCCCGTAATAAATGTCCTGTTCAATAAGCTTAACAGCGTCTTCGTAAGTAATCCCTTTGCTTTTTCGTAACTCCAACAATTTCTGAATGTACAGTTCTTTTTGCGGGGAGTTTTTTGGGTCAATCTTTTCTGCTTTGGAAAGATCAAGGCCGAATTTTTTCTCCAGGGCGTTTATTTCATCAATATTTCCGAGCAGGATCAATTTGGCAATACCCTCTTTCAGAATGATATCCGCAGCTTTCAGTGTTCGTTCTGAGGTTCCTTCAGGGAGGACAATGCGCTTGTTTATTTTTTTTGCCTTAGTGCTGATTTTTTCAAGTAAATTCATGTTTAATTAATTAAAATACAGTAACAATAAAATTTTTAACAAAAGAAAAAAAATTATTGATACAACAATAAAATTATTTTCATTTTTAATAAAAAATCCTTAGCCCCTGATTGTCCATATTTTGCTAATTTTGCACAAATTATGATTTCGGATAGCCTAAAACAGAATTCCAACTTTTTACCACAGGAGCACGCTTCGTTGTTTAAAACCCTTGTGAGGGCTCAGGATGAAGTACCTTCACCGTTAATAAAAACATTTTTTGTTGGTAACTCAAAAGATAATTACCCCCAATTTTATATTAAACAAACCGTAATCAGCGCAGACAAAAACTATTGCACTTCGGTTTTTCATACAGATAAAATGCAGTTTACCACTTTTGAGCAGAAAGAAATCATACACAGACAGTCGGATATAAATTTTTATCTGTTGTTGTTTTGCCTGATCGTGGGCGCTGTGATTTATTTTGTGAAATACAAACGCATTTCTCAGATTTTTAAAGCCTTTTATTTACCCCACTTTACCAATCAGCTGGTTAGGGAAGGGTTGGTTCAACGGGAATTTTTTGTATTGCCACTGTTGTTGATATATTATATTTCAATAGCAATGTTGATCGTCAGGTTTTTGAATTTTTTTGTGGGTATTGGCACTGATTTCAAATTCTTTCTGTTGATCCTTGGGGTATTGATAGCGTTGTCGCTGGTAAGAACCTTTATTATTAATCTGACAAAATGGACATTCAGAAGTTACAAGGAAACATCGGAATACAACACCAATCATGTTATTTTTTCCATCGTTACAGGGCTTTTTTTAGTTCCCAGTGTCTTTTTAGTCTATTATTTACAGCAACCTTATTCAGAGTTTTTACTTTATTTTGTGCTGATAATCATCGCATTATTGATGGTATACCGCACCGTCAGAAGTTTTTTAATCGGGATGACTTCTGAAGGTCATTTTTTATATTATTTTATTTTGTATCTTTGCACGATTGAAATTTTACCCCTGGTTGTTACAGTTAAATTATTGATTAACCTTTATTTTAAGGGAGTTTTGATCGTTTGAAAATTATTTATTAACTTTAAAATTTATAGCATTGAAAGTTAAAAACGTAATAATTTCGCAACCCCAGCCGCCAAATTACGAGAAGTCACCTTACTACGATTTGTCCAAAAAGCATAATCTCAACATTATTTTTAAAAAATTTATTACTATTGAACCGGTAACCGCACAGGAATTCCGGAAATCAAAAATCAATATTTTAGATCATACCGCTGTCATTTTTACATGCAACAATGCTGTTGATCATTTTTTCAGGCTTTCAAAAGAAATGCGACTGATGATCCCTGATTCTACCAAATATTTTTGTGTCTCCGAGAAAACAGCTTTTTACCTTCAGAAATATGTTCAGTTTCGCAAAAGAAAAATATTCAATGGCAAGGAAAAGCCTGAAGAGCTAATTAATATCATTAAAAAGCACGTACAGGAAAAATTTCTCCTCCCCTGTACAGAAGGAAACCGGCATGAAATAATAAGCCTGTTTACTGAAAATAAAATTCCGGTTCGTAAAGCCATAATTTACCGAACCATCTCTAACATGGACGTCCACAAAGAAATCAACATTGATACCGCGGACATGCTGGTGTTTTTCAGTCCTTTCGGTATAAAATCACTTTTTGAAAACTATCCGGGTTTTAAACAAAACAAAAAAATTATAGCCACTTGGGGTAATACCACATTCAACGCTGCAACAGAGGCCGGATTAAATGTAAACATTTCCGGGCCTTCAGAAACAGCCTCTTCTATGCCTATGGCCATTGACGCCTTTCTCGAAAAGGTGAAAAAGTAATCTGAATCTGCAAGTAAATGTATTCCTTTAGCAAAGACGAACGCTTATGCGCTAAAAAGAGCATTAGCCGGTTACTTGCCGAAGGAAATAAATATTTCCATCCCTCTTTTTCGGTTAAATGGATGGAACTGGAAACGACAGAAAGGCCTTCGATACAACTACTTGCCATTGTTCCTAAAAGGAATTTTAAAAAAGCCGTTGACCGCAACAAGATCAAACGTTTTATTAGAGAAAGTTTTCGTTTAAATAAAGAATTATTAGCTGTCCCGTTGAAAGAAAAAAACAAAAACATCGCCTTAATGTTGTTGTATAACAGCAGAAAAATAGAAAGTTATCAGGAAGTTGAATCAAAAATTACATTAATTTTACAGTTTTTAGCAAGCACTATATGAAGAAAGTATTGGGATATATTTTTATCGGATTGATAAAATTTTACCAGTATGTTATCTCTCCTTATCTGATGCCGTCATGCAGATATACGCCATCATGTTCGGCATACGGATTAGAAGCCATAAAAAAGTACGGACCATTTAAGGGCGGCTGGCTGACAATTAAAAGATTTATTTCGTGTAACCCGTGGGGTGGCAGTGGCTATGACCCTGTCCCGTAATTCAAAACTAAAGATGAGAAATTTAAGAACTTTGTTTTTTGCACTGGCATTAGTCTGTACAATCACTTTTGTTAGCAAAGCACAGGAAAGTACGCAAAACGATTTTGAGATATCTAAAAATATCGACATTTTTGTTTCCCTGTATAAACAACTCAATACCTATTATGTTGATAATATAAATCCCGGCCAGCTCATCAAAACTGCAATGGATGCCATGCTAAAATCACTGGATCCATACACGGTTTATATTCCGGAATCCGATATTGAGGATTATAAGTTTATGACCACCGGGCAATACGGTGGCATAGGCGCTTTGATACATAAGAGTGGAAACTATATTTTGATTTCAGAACCGTATGAGAATTTCCCTGCCGACAAAGCCGGATTAAAAGCCGGGGATAAAATCCTTGAGATCAACGGGAAATCTGCAAAAAATAAAACGGTTGAGGAAGTCAGCACCGCATTAAAAGGCCAGCCCGGAACCATAGTTACCTTACTGCTTGAACGGGATTCCACACAAAAACCCTTTCTGAAAGAGATTCCCCGTGAGGAAATAAAAATTGATAACGTCCCTTATTACGGGCTTGTTGGCGACAACATTGGTTATATCAACCTGAGCGAATTCAAGCAGGACGCCGGCAAAGATGTAAAAGACGCCTTTAACAAGCTAAATGAAAACAAAACCCTGAAAGGTGTCATCATTGACCTGAGAGGAAATGGGGGCGGATTACTTAATGAAGCGGTAAATATTGTAAATATTTTTGTCGACAAAGGCCAGGTAGTGGTAAAAACCAAAGGGAAGATCAAGGATCAGGATCATCTTCATAAAACGACATCCCCGGCGGTTGATACCGAAATTCCTTTGGTAATTCTCGTTAATGAAAACTCTGCGTCTGCCTCTGAAATCCTTGCAGGAGCCATTCAGGACCTGGACCGTGGCGTAATTATCGGACAACGAACCTTCGGAAAAGGGCTGGTGCAAAATATCATTCCATTGTCGTACAATTCAGAAATGAAGATTACGATTGCCAAATATTATATTCCAAGCGGCCGTTGTGTTCAGGCGCTTGACTATTTTAACAGGGATGAAGAAGGAAATGCCCCGCTAATGGCCGATTCGCTGAGAAAGGCATTTACCACGAAAAACGGACGGGTTGTTTATGAAGGCAGTGGGATAGAACCCGATATTAAAGTTGAAGTGCCGGAATTCAGCAATGTTACGTATGCGCTTCTCAACAAAAATCATTTTTTCGATTTTTCTGTCATTTATAACAGGAAAACATCGTCTATTGCCCCACCGTCACAATTTACAGTTACAGATGAACTTTATAATGAATTTTTAAATTATTTGAAAGGCAAGGATTATACTTACGAAACAGAAAGTGAGCTGGCCCTTGAAGATTTTAAAAAGACCGCTGAAATGGAAAAATATTTTGCAGCGGTAAAAAGTGATTATGAATCATTAAAAGAAAAAATATTAAAAGAAAAAGATAATGATCTTACTGCGAACAAAGACCAGATAAAACAGGTGCTGAAAATGTACATTGTGCCTTTGTATTACTACCAGAAAGGCCGGATTGAAGCCTCGCTCAGTGATGATCCGGATGTGTTAAAGGCCGTGGAAGTTTTAAAAAACAAGGAACGATACAAATCCATCCTTGATGGCACCAGTTGCGAAAAAGAAAACAAAAAGAAATAATTTTTTGGATGTTTCGGAGTTATTATTTTGTTTTCTGTGAACTATGCCGCTGCTAAGAAAAGAATATCATTCCTATATTTATGTACTTGCGCTTCTGGGACTGGCTGTTTCAGTTACATTGTCGTTGTATGTGATGAGCATTGCCCAGTTTGTACTGTTAGCCAACTGGCTGGCAGAAGGAAGCCTGGGTGAAAAATTCAGAAAATTCTTCAGGAACAAACCGGCTCTTTTTTTTACAGGCATCTATTTGCTTCACCTGATCGGATTATGTTGCACCCACGATCTGGCAAATGCGCTGGATGAGTTACGTATAAAGCTGCCATTGCTGGTTTTGCCACTGATCATCTCGACCAGCCCGCCATTATCCCGCAAAACCTTTCATCTGATCCTGTTGTTTCATGTTGCCGGGACATTAATATCAGGCGGTATCAGCTATTATCTGTTTCAAACCAGAAACGTTGCAGATATGCGCGACATTTTTATTTTTATTTCACATATAAGATATTCGCTTAATGTGTGTGCCGACATATTTATCCTGCTCTATTTTATTTTCAATAAAAATGGTTTTGCCATCTGGGTGAAGATTTTGTTTGCTTTGTTGGTGGGATGGTTTGTGTATTTTTTGCTTTTTATGGAATCATTTACGGGAATGACAATATTAATAATTACCTCAGCCGTTATTTTGATCTCATTTATCATAAAAAAAACCAGGCCCTTATATAAAATTTCCTTTTTAATATTTCTGCTTGCCGCCTTGTCCGGTGTTTTTTTGTATGTACAATCCATCTATAAAGATTTTAAAAACATTGAACCAATAAATCCTGAAAAGCTCGAACTATATACCAGCCATGGGAATCCATATGTGCACGATATTCATAATCATATGACCGACAATGGTAATTACACCTGGATGTATGTTTGTGATCCTGAACTTGAAGAAGCGTGGAACAAAAGGTCCAAGATCAATTACGACAGCACCGACCTTGCTAAATCGCCCGTCCGGTTCACACTGATCCGTTTTTTAACATCAAAAGGCCTGAAAAAAGATATGGATGGCGTCAACAGCCTTTCGAATGAAGAAGTGGCCCTTATTGAGAATGGTATAGCAAATATTGATTACACTAAAAAAGGCAGTTTCGAAAACCGCTTAAAAAATGCCTTCTGGGAGTATGAAAATTATAAGATAACCCGAGATCCGCGGGGGCAGTCGATGATGCAACGTGTTGAACTCTGGAAGGCATCTTTGGATCTGATGAAAAACCATTTCTGGTTTGGGCTGGGAACCGGCGATGTAAAAAAAGTGTTTGCCGCAGAACTTGTTCTTGAAGATTCATTATTAAAAGACACCGGGCTCCGGCCACACAACCAGTACCTGACCTTCATGCTCGAATTTGGGATTTTCGGATTTCTTTTTTTTATGTTTTGTTTGTTTTATCCGGCAATTAAACAGCGAAAAATTTCGGATTTTCTGTTCTTGTCCTTTTTTGTAATAGCATTAATTTCAATGATTACAGAAGATACTTTAGAAACTCAGGCCGGGGTGACATTTTTTGCTTATTTCAGTTGTTTGTACCTTTTTATATTTAAAAACTTTAAGTCTGAAAATAAAACCGTAATTTTGAAATAAATAAACCGGTATAACCAAATGGAAGAACACTCAATCAATATTATTTATTCGGAACTGGAGTCACTTTCGGAACTTGAGGCCACTGACAGAAATTTACTTGACCGTGCTGCAGAAGCCTGTGATAATGCTTATGCCCCCTATTCGTCATTTCAGGTTGGCGCGGCCCTGCTGCTTGACAATGGCGAAATTGTCTGTGGCAGCAACCAGGAAAATGCGGCTTATCCTTCGGGATTATGCGCCGAGCGGGTTGCTATGTTTGCCGCTTCTGCAAAGTATCCGGGTGTGGCCTTTAAATCTATTGCCATAACTGCAAAGTCGAAAAAATTTGCGGTTAATTATCCGGTTTCGCCTTGTGGCGCTTGCCGCCAGGTAATGGCCGAATACGAAAACCTTGGAAAAAAACCATTCAAAGTCCTGTTAAAAGGCGAACATGGAAAAATAGTTATCATTAAGAACATTTCCAGCCTGTTGCCCCTGGCCTTTAATTCATCCCATCTGAACCCTGACCAAAAATAAATCGTTAAGGGTTTCTTATTTTTTTATATTTTTGTTTCCGCTTTAATATTAATTTGTTATGATAAAACTGCGTACTCCCATAATTTTAATTTGTGTTTTATTGCTTTCGATGACGGTGGATAAACCGGCCTACCAGATTTATAATGTCACGGGGAAAAAGAGTACCTATCAGAAAATGCTGGATGATATCCTGAGCTGCGAAGTAGTGCTTTTCGGAGAATTGCACAACAACCCGATTTCGCATTGGCTTGAGCTGCAGATCACCAAAGATATTTTTAAAGCCAAAAAACAGAATCTGGTGCTGGGCGCCGAAATGTTTGAAGCCGATAACCAGGAAATACTCGAAAAATATTTGAAGGGGCAGGTGATTGAGGACACCCTGAGGTCGCAGGCGCGTCTGTGGCCGAATTATGAAACCGACTACCGGCCGTTGGTCGAATTTGCACGAAACACTAACCTTAAGTTCGTGGCCACCAACGTCCCGCGCAAATACGCTTCAAAAGTGATGAAAGAAGGCTTCGAAAGTTTAACTTCGTTGGGCGATGGTGAAAAAAAGTTTATTGCTCCGCTGCCTATTGAGTATGATGCCAGTTTGGACCAGTACAAAAAAATGCTGGAAATGAGCATGGGAGGTATGTCTTCTCAGAACCTTCCTAAGGCCCAGGCCTTGAAAGATGCCACCATGGCGCATTTTATCTTTACCAATGCTGCATCCGATAAGCTCTTTCTGCATTTCAACGGAAGTTATCATTCTGATTTTTTTGAAGGGATCATGTGGTATCTGAAACGTAAAAATGCCGATTTAAAAATACTGACCATCGCTACTGTCGAACAAAGCGATATATCCAAACTGTCACCCGACTATATTATGGCTGCTGATTATATTATTTGTGTGCCGGATGATATGACCAAAACCTATTGATATTGATAAAAAAAATTGTAACAGTTTTTTTTACTTTTTTATATTTTTTTAGTTACGGCCAAACTTTTGAGCAAACCGGAAAATGCTCGTATTATGCCGATAAGTTTAATGGACGCAAAACCGCCAGCGGCGAGCGTTATAACAAGAACCTGTTTACCGCTGCCCATCGTACTTTGCCATTTAACACTGTGGTGCAGGTTACTAATCTGAGAAATCAAAAGAAAGTGCTGGTAAAAATTAATGACCGCGGCCCTGGTTCCGGCAGCAGGATCATTGATATTTCAAAGGCTGCAGCCATAGAGCTTGAGATGCTCCTTTACGGTGTCGAAAAAGTGAAGATTGAAGTAGTGGATGTCCCACCCTTATATTTGATACAGGATACAGCAATTAAGGTGGTACCTGAACCTATTAAAAAAGTGGAAGAGAAAATTCCTGTTGCCAATGTAAAAACTGTTGAAACCGATGATCTTTCCTGCCCCGGTGAAGGCTATGGGGTTCAAATCGGATATTACAAGATCCTGAATAATTGCAAAAACCAGCTTGCAAAATTTCAAACCAAATACAAAGCAAAGGGATACATTTTTAAAGAACAAAAGACCAAAAATATTTATTACCGGCTGGTCATGGGCGCTTATCCCGATAAAAAACAGGCAGTCTTGTTGCAAAACAAGTTAAAAAGTGAAATCCCGGGATGTTTTATTGTCAATTGGGATAAGCTATAAATAAAACAGAAAATCAAAAACCATATGGATGTAATCGAAAATATCATTTCACGGCGCAGCATCAGGAAGTTTATTGATAAACCAGTAGATGGTGCCATGGTGGAAAAACTTTTGGAGGCAGCCATGTATGCGCCTTCAGCAAGAAATACACAAGCCTGGAATTTTGTTGTGGTGGACAAACGCAGTTTATTAGACGAATTAGCAGAAATACACCCGTACGCAAAAATGCTAAAACAGGCGCCATTGGCAATATTGGTCTGTGGCGATAAAAACATTGAGGAGAACGAGGCTTATCTGAGCCTTAATTGCGCGGCCGCCACCCAAAATATTTTACTGGCAGCGCACTCTTTTGGCCTGGGTAGCGTCTGGCTTGGGGTTTACCCGCGCTCCGAACGCATGGATCCAATACGTGATTTGTTAAAACTGCCCGGGGATAATATGCCGATTTCGCTGATCGCCATTGGCTGGCCTGATGAGATAAAACCGCATCCCCAACGATTTTTCAGAGAAAAGATTCATTTTAACGATAGCTGGTAAGCCTAATATTTTATCTCGTTCGGCGAAGGTTCTACCTTCGCCGAAACTATTTTAACAGGCTTTGCCTGTATAAAAATGCAATAACTTTGTTTCTTCAGAATAAAAAAATGTCAACAGCGAAAACAGGTTGATAAAACAGGCAGTAGCCTGTAAGAATAATTACGGCTTAGGCTTCAGCCTAAGCCGAACGTAAAAAATTTTCATTTTAACAATAGCTGGTAATTTTAATATTTAATCACAACACCATAGTCAAAATCGTAGTTCAGGAGTTCAAAAAGGGAATATTTCAGCACGACGCTTTTATCTTCATTTTCCTGAACGGCTTTGATATTAGAGACACTTTTTGTTTTGGAGGGCAGGTTAAACGTACTTTGGATTTTAATTAACTGATAGAGCATATCGCTCATCACGTTCGATTCTTCTTTAAGCACATATTTTTTGATCAGGGGCGCAAAATTCATTTGCCTGACTTTGTGTTTTGAAACTTTTATAAAGTCGGGCCGTAATGCTGTTTTTTTTTGCCGGAAAAGTTTGTATAGGGCCTCATTTAGTGATTTGGAGTTTTTAAAATCAAAACTTACAGAATAAACCCCGACATCTCCACCGGTGCTTGTTTTCAGGTTGCTGATTCCCTTGCACGATTTTAGCAGGGAATCGGCCTGTGCCGGGGTGTTTTGGATTTGTTTTACAAACGACATATTGATCTGCTGGTTTTGCTGGCCAAGGGATTTGCCGATTTTGCCCATGTCCACAACTAGGTTTATATTTCCGGAACCGTCTTTATTCATCGTCAGCGTCTCCCGGATTTCGATGCAGGAAGAAAGAAAAAGAAAAAATAAACAAGTGAGCAGTAAGGTGAGTTTTTTCATGACCAGTATTTACCGCAAAAATATAAATAATGGGCTTTGGTATTGGGAAAAATTAAAAAACCCGCATACAGCGGGTCTTTTGAAAATAGTTGAAAAAAGTTTTTAAGAGGTAGCAGGCAGGCTTAATTATTTTATGAGTTCAAAGTCGAACCGGTAATAATATGTTTTTCCGCTGTGAGTGGCAGGATTGCTAACCTGAATTTCTTTCAGCTTATTTTCCACATAAACCTGAAAATACACGGAATTGCTGTTGAGTTCGTTAAGGATGATTTTTCCGTTTTCGTCAATGTGGAATGATATTACCACAAAACCTGAAAGATTGTTTTCCTTGGCAAACTCAGGATAGGTCACCGAACTGGATATGATGGTTTTTAAATCGGTGGCTGATTTGCGTGGGCTGGCTGATGCAATGCTGATGGAAGCTGCAAAAATCAAAATCGCGAACAGGGAAATTGATTTCTTAATTAAATTTGTTTTCATGGTGCAGGGTTTTAAAATTTTATTTACCTATCTGACACCACAAAATAAAAAAGGTTACAACTTTTTTTGAAAAATTGTAACCTTAGTTTTTTTTACAGCAATTATTATTTTTTCTTAAACTGCAGGGAAACAGAGTTCACGCAATATCTTTTACCGGTTGGCTGCGGCCCGTCGTTGAACAAATGGCCCAGATGCCCGCCACATTTCGAGCATAATATTTCGGTGCGGATCATGTTGTGGCTTGTATCAATCACCGTATCAATTTTTCCTTCAGCGATGGCATCGTAAAAACTGGGCCAGCCACAACCGGCATCGAATTTTGTGTCCGATGAAAATAATTCGTTGCCGCAGGCTGCACAGCAGTATGTTCCTTTTTCATTTAATTTGTAATACTTGCCTGAGAAAGGCCTTTCCGTGGCTTTCAACCGCAATACATGGTATTGTTCTTCGGTCAGCTTTTCTTTCCACTCCGAATCGCTTAAATTGATTTTTTCAGATGGTTCCATAACGGTAGGTTTGTTGTGGGTTGCTGTGTTGCAGGCCTGAAATGATAAAAACAGCAGCCACCATATTATTCGCTGTAATAAACGTATACTCATCGTACCACAATTAGCACCTAAGGTAAATGAGATTATTCAAACGGGTACTTTACATGGCTGCCATCGCAAAACGGCCTGTTTTTGGTTTTGCCACAGCGGCATAATGCAAAAACATTTTTTGTTTCCGACACCTTGCCCGTTTTTTTATCAGTAATGATGCATTTGCCCGAAACAATTGCGGGGCCGTTTTCTGCTATTTCAATGCAAGTCTGGGTGTTTTGTTTTTCGTTGTCCATATCGTTTTGTTTTTCACATTGTTTATTATAATAATAGGTAAGTGCGCCTGAAGGGCATCTGTTGACCTGTTGAATAATTTTTTCAGTCGGTGCGCCCTGAGGATTTATCCAGGGCCTTTCTGAAGGATCAAAAACTTCAGGTAACTCTGTATAGCAGTATGTTACATGTGTGCAAAGATCCGGCTTCCATACGATGGTAACTTCTCCGTTGGTGTAATATTTTGTTACAGTTTTATTTTCCTCAATGACCTTCTTCAAAGGATCTACATATCCGAAGCTTAATTGCCAGAGTTTTTGAGCTGTTTTTTCGTTTAGCGCTTCTGCTGAAGGCGCCACTATTTTTTTCTTAATAAAATAGGATCCGGATACCCCTTCAACCTCAGGAGAGGATGCAAGATACACGGATGTTTCGGCACCTTTTTCCGGGCTTATCATAATAAGTTTGAACAAAGAAACAGCCATCCGGTTCATGGTCTTGAAAATATTGGTTTTTACAATTCCGGGGTGCAGGCAATTCACCGTGACGCCTGACCCCTCCAGGTTTTCCGCCAATTGCCTGGTGAAGAGAATATTAGCAAGTTTAGATTGTCCGTAGGTTGCCCTGCCTGAAAAGTTACTCTGGTGCCCGATATCATTAAAATTAATGACGGCATCCCGGTGAGATTCTGAAGCTACATTTATAATTCTGGCAGGAGCGCTTTTTTCTATAGTTTCAAGTAAAAGTGTGGTTAAAAGAAACGGCGCCAGATGGTTAACGGTAAAGTTCAGTTCATATCCGTCTTCTCCGGTTTTATAATTCGTTTCATAAATACCTGAATTATTGATCAATACATGGAGCCTTTCATGCTTCAGATGGAATTCTAAAACAAATTTTCTTATTGAATTGAAGGAAGAAAAATCACAAAAAAATGCTTCGATGTCCCTTCCTGTTTTTTTAAAAATATACTTTTTGGCAGCGATTGCTTTTTCATTATTCCGGTATGTAATAATTACATGTGCTCCCATTTCAGCTAAAGCGGCTGCAGTTTCTCGTCCGATTCCTGAAGTAGCTCCGGTTATAAGGCAGATTTTATCTTTTATATTCCACATTAGGGTTCGCTGATTAAATATTTACAAAGATAAATACAATTTAGAATAATTCCAAATTGTAAAAAAAATTATTTTTTCAATGTTTGCATTATGTATAATATTTAAAATTAATACTTTTGCAATAGAATGGTATAAATTAAGAACAGGCAACCTTTTTAAAATAGTTTTTGTCTTAAGTGGGTTGTCAGAAAATTTTAAAACAAATAAATTATGATGAAAAAATTAGCAGGTTTATTTATAGCGCTTTTTATTGCCGGAAATTTAAGTGCGCAGGGTTTATATAAAGCTGATCAGAGGCTTGCAGACTGTTTAAGTCAGGAATATATAACGCAATTGGAAAATTCAAGTTCGGAACTTATTCCTTATTACAATTATTATTTGGATAATTCATATTATGTTGTTGACCTAAAGTCTGTTGGCAAGGAAGTTACCGGGGCTGATATTCATACCGTGTTAGTTAGTGATAATTCCGGAGAAAAGAAATATTTCAGCGAGATGTCGTATAGTAAAGAAAAATTCAATCCGTTGAAATATAATTTCAACCTTTCTGCAAACAGTTTTACAACCTATGTGTGGAAAGAAGCCGGTATCGCAATAGTGTTCTATCCGCTAAGCCATATTTCTGCGGATTATAAAAAATATATGAAAACCAAATAATAACATAAGTTTTATTGCAAAAACCTCATCACATGAAAAAAATATTATTTCTCATCACCTTATTTTTTATCGCTTATTCAGCACAGTCCCAGAACTATGTTATCAGTGCCGGCGGGACGGTAAATGCTTGTGCCGAAAATTTTTACGACAGCGGTACCGGTGGTAATTATGGTCCAAATGAGAATTATACCATGACCTTTCATTCAAACAATCCAACCAACACGCATTTCCGGTTTGGGTTTAACTCTTTTGATGTGGAACCTGGTGATACTTTAATTGTTTATAATGGATCAACGACAGCGGCTCCGGTTATAGGTAAATTTAATAATAATAATTTGCCACCATCATATGTTTTTTCTACCATCGCAAACCCGACAGGTGATTTAACCTTTCAGTTTAAATCAAATGCAACCCTGAATAATGCAGGATGGTGGGCTTCTTTTGTTTGCACACCTGCCTGTCAGGAAATAAATGCGCTTTATCATCCCGGCCTGACAGTTCCTCAGCCTGATGATAGTAATTATATTGATATTTGTATCGGGAATCCGATCACTTTTGGCGCCAGGGGCAGCGGAGCAGCATTTCCCGAAGCCGGTATTTTATATCCGCAGGACAGCACCAATGTAACTTATTACTGGGATTTTGGCGATGGTGTATTGGATACCGGGCAAATTGTTACTCACACCTATACACTTGTCAGAGGCTATGATATCGGATTGTCAATTGTAGATTCAAGAGGTTGCGTTAATACAAATTATCTGGGTGGCAGAGTAAGAATTTCACAAAGCCCATTTGCCCAGATCAACCCGTTACCTGATTTATGTTCAAGTACGGATACTACGTATGTTACCATCGGGTATAATGCGGGCTCTGTAGTGGTCGTTGAACCTATTAATTCCGTACAATCTGCCAGTGAAAAATTCGACAGTACGCTGTTTATTCCTGACGGGCCTTCATGCCCGATTCAATGTTATAATACATTTGTTCAGTTTATGGCTTTTGCTCCCGGAGCAACAATTACCAGTGGGGCAGACATATTATCTATTTGTGTCAATATGGAACATTCTTATACCGGCGACCTTGGCTTCAGAATAATTTGCCCCAATGGACAATCTGTAACCCTTGATCCGAATACACACTCCGGAGGCGCCTATATGGGTGAGCCTTATGGCGGAGCCAGTCATGGTTCTTATGATAACGGATGTGATCAGACAAATAATCCCTATGGTGTTGGTTGGACTTACTGCTGGTCAGAGATTTATCCCCAGCATGGTACTCTGGATGCCTTATCTAATGGTGTCAGCCCAATCGATTCTACAAATACTATAAACCATACAAATTACATTACCTCTAATAATCCTTTAAATGGTCTGGTCGGGTGTCCGCTGAACGGAACCTGGAATATTGAAATTTGTGATGACTTTGGTATAGATAACGGATATATTTTCTGGTGGGAGTTGAACCTTGACCCTGCACTTTTGCCAGTTGGTTGGGGATATCAGGTCCCTATTGATACAGTTACCTGGGATGGATCATTTTTCAGTATTATCAACGACAGTACGATCATGGTTGTTCCTGATTCCGGTGGCACGTTCCAGTATACGGTTACGGTTACGGATATTTTCGGGTGCTCCTATGATACCACATTATCCATTCAGGTGGTTCAGACGCCCGTATTTAGTTTAGGCCCGGATACTGTTTTATGCGGAAATAATATCAATTATGTTCTGGATGCCGGTCCGGCAGATGCCTGGGCATGGTCTACCGGAAACACCACTCAGACACAACCCGTTTCTTCTACCGGGTATTATATTGTTCAGGTGGGGAATTACAATGCGGCGCATACGATGGCCTGTACTTCCTTCGATACGGTGTATATAAAAGTTCTTCAACAACCAGCCCCCGTCAACCTGGGGCCTGACATATGCAGTACTGTCCCCATACAATTAAATGCCGGAAATATTGGGTTCCAATACGAATGGTCTACCACTGCCACATCCCAATCTATAAATGTAGGCACCACAGGGACATACTCTGTAACGGTTGCCGAGGAATTTGGCTATAATTGCGATATGACAGATGAAATTAATGTTACCATCATTCCTGAACCTGTTATTACTATAGGTCCCGATACCGCCATGTGCAGTTTCAATCATATGATGATGACCGTTAAAGATCAGGACGGATTTCTCGATCAGTTCCCCTATACATATCTATGGTCAACCAATCCGGAAACACCTCTTAACGGCCAGACTACGCGTACCGTTGACTTTGGCTGTATAACACCAGGTGTCGATTATACTGTGAGCGTAGCTGTATCAGGTTGTACAACAGTTACTGATGACCGGATTGTTACAGCCAAAAACTGTGAACTCGAATTGTATAATATCATTACGCCTAACGGTGATTCACATAATGATAAATTTGAAGTTAAGGGCCTTGAAAATTTCCCCGGAAGCAATATGAAAATTTATAACCGCTGGGGAAAGAAAATATTTGAATCGGATAATTATGGTGCAGATGACGAAAATCTCTGGGGTGGAGAAAAAGATGCCGACGGCGTATATTTTTATGTGTTAACGGTTAATTATGGCGAGTCACTTGAATGTGTTGAAGTGGTTAACTATCATGGAACAGTGACAATTATCAGATAAATCTTTTTTTAAAAAAAAGAAACCACCCTTTTTACCGGGGGTGGTTTTTTTTTATTACTTTAGTCCATATTTTATGTTTATGAAAAAAATAGTTTTTCTTATTCTTCTATTGCCTGTAATTGTTTGTGCGCAGGTGACAGACGATTTTACTGACGGAGATTTTACCTCCAATCCTGCCTGGTCTGGCGATAGCATCTATTTTATGGTTACGGCCAATCAGCTCCAAAGCAACGGGCCTAATGTTGCCGGAAGTATCATTTACCTTTCGACTCCAAATACCCTTATCAACGAGACCGAATGGTCGTTTCTTGTGGATTTGAAATTCAATCCTACCGCTACCACTTTTGCAAGGGTTTACCTAACATCAACGTCAAACGGCCTCAATGGCTCATTAGATGGTTATTATATTCATATTGGCAACACGACCGCAGATTATATTAAATTCTACAAACAAACGGGGACTACACTCACAGAGCTGTTTACAGGCACCACATCGCTGGGAACGGGAAATATTAAAGTCCGGATAAAAGTCACCCGCGACAATGCAGGAAACTGGCAGATTTTTTCAGACAATACCGGCGGATATAATTATGTTCCTGAAGGAAACATTACAGATAATACCTTTACATCAACAGGTTACTTTGGCGTTTATGCCGAATACAGCACGGCGTCAAGATATAACCTGTATTATTTTGATGATTTTTATGTCGGCCCCATAATTTATGATACTATACCGCCTGAAATACAGGCTGTTACTGTGATTTCAGCCACACAACTTGACGTATTATTTACCGAAAATGTTGAACAAACTTCAGCTGAAAATGTGAACAATTACGTAGTTCCAGCCGTCGGAAATCCTTCGATGGCCAGCCAGGACCTGAGCAATAAGTCGTTGGTGCATGTAACATACCCCACAGCATTTTCCGATGGAGTGATTTATTCATTAGTAGTTTCTAATGTTCAGGATTTAGCGGGGAATAACAACACGCCGGATCCGGTCCCGTTTTCTTTTTATAATGGCGCCGCTTTCGATGTTGTTTTTAATGAAATCATGGCCGACCCTGACCCCCAGGTGGCATTGCCTGCATACGAATACCTGGAGTTGTATAATAAAACAATAATTCCGATTAATTTAGGCAACTGGACGTTAACCATTGGATCTACGGTGCATACATTGCCGGATATTACTATTTTACCAGATAGTTTTTTGATTATTTCCGGTAATACTGCGGTCCCATTTCTTTCAGCTTTTGGCCCATGTATCGGACTAACCTCCTTCGCGCTTACAAACGCGGGAACATCACTAATGCTGAAAAACAAAAACGGAGAGGTGATCCACTTCATTACATACAATGACAGTTGGTACCGTGATAGTGATAAAATGGACGGAGGCTGGTCGATAGAACAAATAGATCCTTCAAATCCTTGCGGAGAAGCCGGCAACTGGAAGGCATCTGTCGATCCATCAGGAGGGACGCCCGGAAGGAAAAATTCTGTATATTTTCCAAGCCCGGATACATTGTTGCCTTATATAAAAAATATCAGGGTAATTAATTTTAACACCCTGGAGGTTGTTTTTAATGAAACACTAATAAATACGGCAATTTCTGATACATCAAATTATTTTATTGATAATGGAATAGGGAAGCCATTGTCTGTTACAGTTATGGCCCCCGAAAATAAAAAAGCGGTTCTTGTCTTTTCGGGGACTATAATGCAAAATATTATTTACACGCTTACTTTTTCGGATACTATTACCGATTGTGCCGGGAATCACTCAATAAATATTTCAAAGAACTTCGCACTTTATAATGTAAAACCCTATGATATAGTGATCAATGAATTGATGGCGGACCCGGACCCCGCCGTTGGGCTGCCAAATGCCGAGTATCTGGAGTTGTTCAATAAATCGGCTTTTCCGATAAGCTTGTCGGGTTATAAAATCAGCCTATCCGGTTCAAATAAAGAGATCCCGGATGTTAGTATTGAACCCGGCGGGTATTTGATTATTACGGGAGAAGGAAATGCGCCGGCATTTAATACTTATGGCCAGGTGGCGGAAGTAAGTGGTTTCTCACTTTCAAATACAGGCCAGGTGGTGATGCTTCTGGATAGTTTATCCCATATGATTTCTTTTGTGAACTTCACCGACAAATGGTATCAGAACACTACAAAAGACGAAGGCGGATGGTCGCTTGAACAGATTGACCCCTTTAATCCTTGTGGTGAAAAAGCGAACTGGAGGGCTTCTTTAGACCCAAGCGGTGGCACACCCGGTAAAATAAATTCTGTATCCGCCAGTAATCCGGATCCAAACCCGCCTTTTCCTGTCAGGGCATCAGCAAGCCGCTACAATTTAAACCGCGTGAAAATATATTTTAATGAGGCCTTGGATAGTGTTTACATGAAAGACCTTACAAAATATAGTGTGGACAACAGCATCGGAAACCCATTCATGGTAAGGCTGGTATACCCCGACAATAAATGTGCGGAGTTGTACCTTGTCCAAAATTTTCAACAAAATATTATTTATACCCTAACAATTACCGACAGCATATTCGATTGCGCCGGTAATAAAATTGCAGCCGATCAAACCGTCAAATTTGCCATTCCCGAATTGCCCGATTCAGCGGATTTGGTTATCAATGAAATATTAGCCGACCCCAGAAATGGCGGTGCTGATTTTGTCGAGATTTATAACCGTTCCAATAAAGTGCTGGATTTTGCTGATCTGAACCTGTTATCCCTGACAGATTCGGCATGGATTACCTACGACAACTTTTTAAGTTTCCCGGGCAATTATACAGTACTGACCACAGATCCGGACGCGGTGAAAAGCCAGTATTATACGCCCAATCCCTATAATTTTATTGACATGGAATCTTTTCCGTCCATGAATAATGACGAGGGTACCATTATCTTAACAACAAAAGCAGATACCGTGATTGACGCCATGTCGTATACCTCAGATATGCACTTTCCATTGCTGAATTCTACGGATGGTGTTTCGCTCGAACGCGTCAGTTACGATCGTCCGGCAAGCGAAATTACGAACTGGCATTCGGCATCGGAACCTGTTGGTTATGCAACACCTGCCTATCTTAATTCGCAGTTTATGGCCGATGCCGAACAAGACGGAAATGTTACCATCGATCCTGAAATATTTTCTCCGGATAATGACGGGTACAACGACTTGCTTAATATCCGTTGCAAAACTGATGCTCCGGGAACCATGCTGAATATCACCATTTACGACTCAAAAGGCCGCCTGATAAAATACCTGGTAAAAAACCAGCTCATGTCTGAAGAAAATGTTTACACCTGGGACGGCATAAATGAAGACCGCCTGAAAGCCAATGTCGGGGTATACATCATTTATGTTGAAACACTCGACATGAGCGGGAAGGTGCATCATTACAAGAAAACAGCCGTATTGGCAACCAAATTGTAATCACCTGATCGCGCAGGCTATAGTTGCAATACTTATTTTTACTCCCGGAATGTTTAGAAGCATTGCTGCACAGGCGTCGAGTGTAGCGCCGGTGGTTACCACATCATCAACAAGCAGAATGTGCTTATTGATCAGATGCTGATGGCTTTTCAGGGCAAAGATTTCTTTTACATTTTCCCACCGCCTGAAACGTGATTTTTTTGTCTGTGTTTGTGAAGCATATGTCCTTATGAGGGTTTTGACATCAAAAGGTTTTGAAAGTGATTCAGACAGCCCGCGGGCAAACATTTCACTTTGATTATAGCCTCTTTTTCTTAGCCTTTTGGGATGAAGCGGAACCGGAATAATAACATCAACATCATTATAAAAAGGAGATTTTTGCAGGCTGTCGCCAAATAATTTTCCGAGATAAAGGCCGATTTCTTTTTTGCCTTTGTATTTCAATTGGTGCATCAGGTGCTGGACTTTACCACCCTTAGAAAAATAATACATAGAGGATGCGTGATTGATGTTTGCCCTTCCCCAGAATATCCTTACTACCGGATTGTCTTTATCCTCAGAAAAATTTGTTTTCGGAAGCTGATGCAGGCAATAACTGCAGAGAATTTCCTCATGTTTTAGCAGCGTATTCTCGCAAGAATAACAAATGCGTGGAAAGAATAATGAAAGAAAATCGTAAATATATGACACCTTTTATTATGTTATTTGAGCGGGTTATTTAAAGTTATTAATAAAAAGTCGTAATTTTGCCAAAAAAAATCAAGTGATGGATACCGCAGGCGAAAATAAACCTAAAACAACGAAATTTAAAATAATCATTGGCATTGAATCAGTTATCATTCTTGCACTGTTGATTTTATTAATTACAAGCCGTTCCAAAGTTAATACTTTTATCATTGAAAAAGAAACAGCCATTACGGAACGTAATCTTTTGCAAAACGAGTTGGACTCGTTGCTGGCCGAACATGAAAAAATCCGGACAGAATATGGCAACCTGACTGCAGATCTGACGCTAAAAGACAGCACCATTCAGGCACAGGCAGCAGAGATTCAGAAACTGATCGAAAGCAATGCCGGCAAACGCCAGATTCAGCGCAAGCTGGATTACTTGCGAGGCATAACTCAGGATTATGTGGCCCAGATTGACAAGCTTCTCAAAGAAAATGAAAACCTGAAAACTGAAGTCAAAGGTATGCAGGATAACATTTTAGCAGAACAGAATAAGAGCCAGTTGCTCGAAAAAGATAAGGAAGCATTAAAAGAACAGATAAATAGTGCGGCATACCTGCAGGCCCATACGTTGAGTGCGATCGGAATTAAATTAAAGCAGGGCGGAAAAAAAGAAGAATTGGAAGACAAAGCCAGGCGTGTGGATAAAATAAAGATCTCGTTTACCTTGTCCAAAAACCCCTTGGTTTCTGAAGGCCTGAAAAGGGTTTATGTTCGTATTGCCCGCCCCGATAATGAAATTTTGAACGAAGGAAATTCTTTCGAATATGAAGGCAAAGAGATCATGTATTCCATGGTGGAACAGGTGTATTATAAAGGAAGCCCAATAACTGTCAATTTGTATTATGAAAAAACCGACCGGATTGTACCGGGAACCTATCATATTGCTGTGTTTACCGAAGGAAAAGAAATAGGCCAGACACAGCTCACCCTTAAATAATTTATAATCATAATTAAAAAATTAAAGTATGGAAACAACTAGCGAAACAAAGAAAAAACCCAACCTTTTTCTGTACCTGTCAATTATTTTATTGGTTGTCTGCGCTATTTTGACCTGGCAGTTGATCAGCAGCCATAAAACCATTACTTTACAAAATGACACCATTGTTAACGTAACTGCAGAAAAAGATCAGATGATCTCGAAACTGGAAAACCTGAAAAAGGAATACGACCAGCTTTCTAAAGATAATGCACAGCTTTCGGAAATGTTTAACGAAGAAAAAGCTCATGTTGAAAAACTCCTGAATAAAATAAAAAATTCAGAAGGTTCTATTGCAAAATACAAAAATCAGGTGGCCTCTATGGAAAACCGGCTGAAAGAATACGAACAACAAATCACGGAGCTTAAAAAACAAAACAAAGACCTGATCGAAGAAAACTTTAACATTAAAACGGTTCTTGACTCAACAACCTCCGAAAATGTTCAGCTGACCGCAGAGAATAAGGACCTTACTGAAACAGTTAGCAAAGGTTCAGCCCTGACTTCCTATGATATCAACGCAGATGGAATCTTTATCAGAAATAAAGTGAAAGAAATCCCTACTCAGCGAACAAAAAGAGTTGAAAAAATCCGCGTGTGTTTTACCATCGGCGAAAATGCTATTGCTGCTGCCGGGAATAAAACAGTGTACCTCAGGGTAGCCAATCCAAACGGCGATATTTTAGCACAAGGCGAAGGCGATGAGTTCTCATTCGATTATAACGGTAAAAAACTGCAATATTCCGGCAAGGAACAAATTACTTATAACAATAAACCGGTAGATGTTTGTTTATACTGGAATAAAACAAAAGAGCTGACTCCGGGTACTTATACCGTTGATATTTTTGCCGATAACAACGTGATTGGAACTACCACTTTTAAACTTGAAAAATAACCAAACAAAAAAATATTTATGAAAAAACAAATTTTAAATCTTTTGGTGCTGGCGGTACTGTTTTGTTTTGCCGGCAGTGCTTATGGCCAAACTAAACAGGTCATTAAAGAAGAAAAAATCAAAACCGGCTTTCATTGTGTGAACGGTAAAGCACTTATCGAAAAAGAACTGATGAAAACTGATGGCGTTACAAGCGTTGTGGCTGATGTTGATACTAAAATAGTTACCATCCAATATGTAGAAGGTAAAACCGACAGGAAGCAACTGGTTAAAGCTATTGAAACTATAGGATATACCACGGAAGATACCAAATCGGATGCAACCATTAAAAAGGCTTGTACACACGAACAAACACCACAAAAATAAGTTGCTTTTACAGACTTTATTGAAGGCGCGAAAAGATTCGCGCCTTTTTTTTCAAAGATTTTGAGGTAATAATAATCAGAAAAGCATTGCGTTTAATTAAATAAAAATAAACTTTATGTTAATGAACAAACATACTTTTTTTATCTTTTTATTTCTGGTCCCTTTTTGTATCAAGGCTCAGCAATTGGAGCCCACCGAAACCAACGCCTTGCTGAACGTTGTGGTCAGCAGCCTGGATGACAAACCACGAGCCGGGGAACAAATTACCCTGACCGGGCAAACAAACAAGAAAACTTTTTCAGGCATTACAGATGCAAAAGGGAAATTCTCGGTGCTGATACCTGAAGGGGATACATATACCGTAAAATATAAAATCTTCGGAGGTGAGGAAAAGTATAAACAGGTATCAATACCCAGCCAGGAAGGAAGCCTTACTTACCAGCTCGATATAAAATATGACCCGCCAAAAGTGTTCACCCTTGAAAATGTGTTTTTTGATACCGGAAAATCCACGCTTCGCTCCGAATCATTTAAAGCCCTCAACGATCTGGCTGAAGTCATGAAACTTAAACCCTCCATGGTCATAGAAATTGCAGGGCATACCGATAATGTGGGCGCACCTGAATCCAACCTTAAACTTTCGCTTAACCGCGCCAATTCGGTTAAAAATTATCTGGTCAATCATGGTATTGCTGCCGGAAGAATTACAACACAAGGTTATGGCGATACACAACCCGTGGCTTCCAATGATACCGATGACGGCCGCCAGAAAAACCGCCGCACCGTTGTACATATTTTGAAAGAATGACATCATTTATTTCATTAGGGCCAATAAGAAAACTCGTGTTTGTACAAAGAAAACGCCAAGTTTGAGGCTTGCGAAGCGACAAAAAGCGGAGTTTACTTGTGTAAATGAGCATTTTTGTTGCAAGCGTAACGAAAAAATTGGCGTTTTCTTACAAACACTAATTAAAAATACGCCCTTATCTGAACACTTCCCATATGAACTATTTTGTTTGTACCGGTTTTGCGGCCGTCGTAAATAAGGTCAAGCTGCAGGTTGTTGCCCAGGTTCCGCTGAAATGTCAATCCCCAGGTTACATTTTGTCCATTCTTTAATCCGCCCAGCATTTCATATGCCAGCGATGTATTGTCGGATGCGTTAAAAGCGATGTTTATATAATTGACTTTTGCCTGTAAGGTTCCCTTGCCGGGGAAATTGTACTTGCTTTCGAGGCCGAGGTTGTGGTTCCGTGCGCGTTCATTAGGCGAAACCGCCGTATTCCGTTTGTCGGAATAGTTATAGGTAAGGCTGATGCGGAATTTGTTGCCCGGCTGATAAATGAATTTCGGCTGAATTTCCCAATAGGACAGATCATAATTTTTAGAGCTGAAGTATTCAGATTCATAAATTTTGATCCCTTGCAGGAACTCAATATTTGTATAAAATTTTCTGGTAATATTCCACCTCACTTTTATTCCGTACGATTGCTGAGAACGTGATTCAAACCCATTGAGCAGCAGCATTTTTGAATTGTTAAGCTGGTACGATGCTTCTGCGGCGATCTTTGGGTTGCTTTTATTGAAAAACAATACCGATTTAAAGGTAGTAGCGGTCGACATCAGCGAGGTGTCGTTCAGCCTGAACAAAAATGGGTTGTACGCCTGCAAAAGATTGGAGTTGGTGCTTTTGTGGCTCACGCTGTATGAAGATTGCAACGAAAAACGTGAAACGAATTTCCGAAACCCTTTTTTGTTTTTCCATACCGTGCCGGGGTCGATGGTTAATGCCTCACTGAACTGGTTGGAGTAAGTCTTGATATACTCATAAGTTGGAGTAAAAATACGGATGTAGTTTGCCTGGTCTTTAAAAACGGCTACATCAAACTCATTGAGCTGCTTTACCCCGTCATCATTGTAATCAGTCCAGACATAAACGCCCTGCCCGGGCGTAACTTCAAGATATGAATAATCTTTCTTTTCCTCCATACCCGAGCCGACTTCATAATAGGTGGTTGACAGGATCACATTTTTTAACAGCCGAGTATAATATTCTATTCTTCCTATAAGCATGTTGTCAGGCTTTACCTGGCTCAACAAGGTGTCTTTAACCTTCAGCATCCGGTATGTAGCGCTTATTTTCAGCGTGTTTTTAGGGTTTTTTGCCAGCTCAACACCCAGGTTGAAATCATCGGCATCGGTGGCAAGATCCAGCTCGTTATTCAATGGCAGGTAATCATATCGTTTTTTATAGCTGATTTTATATTTGTTCTTTGCCGAGTCGGGGCTGCTGAAAAATGCCTCGTAAATGTTGAAGGCAAAACTGCTGCCCAGCAGGGAATCTGAGGCTTTTAGGTTGAAAACATTATGTTCCTGTTCTTCGCGTACCCCGACAGAAAACCATTTGAACTTTTTTATCAATTGTGCCTTCTGCTTGTAGTAAACGGTTTTATATGAAGGGGTGTTGCTTGTCAGGTAACTGCCATTGAAGGTCAAAAAGAAGTTTTTAAAATCTTCTGCAATGTCAAGCTGGTTTTGAATGCCGGAATAACTGCTGCCATGAGCATAATATTTGAGTTGATACAAAGCCAGCTGGTTGATTTTGTTTTGCACTCCGATTTTCAACCCGCTGATATTTTCATCTGAAGGCTTGACGGAAGAGGCGTTCCAGTCACGCGTAAATTCCACCGGCCGGTATTGTTCAATGGGCGAAAAGTTTTTGCTTACCCATTCGTTACTCGCATCGGCAATAAACTTCCATTCGTTTTTGTTCTTTTTAGCAAAAGGGAATGCATTGGTAACAGTGGCTTTTACTGCGTAGCCATTGTCGTCTTTTTTGTCTGCGGTTGAAAACAGGTTTTTATTGTTATTGCTCAATGCCGTTTCAACTATGAGCTTTGTTGTTTTTCCGAAGGTGTAATCACCGCCCAGCGTAAACATTTGTACTTTTTTTGGCGCGATCAGCAGGGTTACCGGTTCGTAATCGCCTGATGGAACGCCGCTTTGAGGCGCCACCCATTTAAAAACCCTTCCATTGGCGGAGCTTTGAGTTAAAACATAGTTCCCTCTTCCTGCCCCCATAAACGAGAAACCCAGCCGGTAAAAAGCGCTGTCAGGGCTGGTGGAGTATACAAAAACAGAATCATACAAAACAGCATTTACGAGGGTGTCCACCATTTTGTACATGACATAAGTGCTTGAAAATTCAATACTGTCAACATTTGGAACTACCGCCAACTGGACACTGTCGCCGATATTCGAGAACAGGAGTTTTTCGCTTTCAGTCAGATCCTGCAACAGCGGCTGGTTTTTCAGGTCCTGTTCCGAATAATAGTTGAAACGGACATTCAGTTTTTTATATTCCATACCGGCTCCTGCATAAAACAAGGTGCGGGCATAATAGCGGTCGGTGTATTCAAACTCAACCACCACGCGCTTGTCCTTGGTCATGATGTTTTTAGGCATGAACGTAACTTCACCCAAATTATAATCAATTACGTAATCGTTCTCCTGTCCGCGTGTGAGTAGTACCCCGTCAATATAAACCCGTTCGGTGCCAGCCAGCACTATGATATAATTTTCGTTATTTACGCCAGTAAGTTTATAAGGGCCCTGATTTCCTTCGAGAACAGCAATGATGTTCCGGGCATACCTTCCTTTTGATAAAGCCCCGCAACCCTCCAGCCGCAGTTTCACCAGGTTCTCTTCTTTCTTTTTTGACGGGATGAAAATGTTGGATTCGATCAGTGCGCCCTGTGCTTTTTTATAAAAATTCATGAAATAGCTTTTCGGAGGCCCGGTTTCAAAATCACCCGCAATAAGTTTATTGTTTTTGTTGAAGAGCTGAATAAAAACTTTGTCAAACTCTTGCAGCTGCTGGGTGTTGCCATCGGGCTGTATGGGAATGTTGTTGTCGGTGATGGCGGCCAGCACCTGGATTTCATCCGAAAGATAACCTGAAAGCTGAAGGTTCAGGCTCGAATTTACCACCAGGTCCTGATTATTTCCGAAAGAGACTCCCCTAGAGATATTGCCGCTCCGGTTCAGAGTTCCCCACTTAAACACATCTTCGGTGGTGGTTTCATATTTATATAAAAAAGGGTTGGTGATTTCCTGTACCGGGCTGTTGATAATGTTGGTTTTTTTATGCCGCTGTACCGCTGCGAATGAAATCGGGAACACCCGGTAAGAAATACTGAATGTTTTGTTTTTTATTAGCTGTTCAAAATAGTCCTTATCGGTAAAGATCAGCAAAGCTTTGGCGTAATCGACGACATATTTTGCAGTGTCGGGAACAAAATTTTCGGTGGTGGTAATTATAATGGTCCCCGGGATCAGACTCAACGAATCAAGCGTTAAGGTGTCGTTATCAGCGCTAATGGTTTTAATCCTGAAATTTGAAAAATCCTGGGCACACAGATTTATTCCCGAAAGACAGAACCATAAAAATATGTAAAGTGATTTTTTCAAACGTTGAGCAAATGGTAGTGCTAATTTACCAATAAAACAGGATATTTTAAAAACTCAAATTTAGGATAAAAATTGTAATTCAATGTTATACGGCTAATGCCTGCGCATAAAGATAGGTTTCATTAATAGCCCCGGCCTTAAGGCCGGGGCTATTAATGATTTTCCCTTCCGAAGCGTTAACCTTGAAAAAACAATAAAAAACATTCCCGGATATTTCCTACATTTGTATGAATAAAAATTCTGTTTATGAAATCAATGACTGGCTACGGCAAAGCTACCTGTGAGCTGCCGGACAAAAAAGTTACCATAGAGGTTAAATCGGTAAACAGCAAGCAACTCGACCTGAATATCAAACTGCCGGCTATGTTCAGGGAGAAAGAAACGGAGGTGCGGTCGTTGATCTCGAAACAACTGGAACGCGGAAAAATTGACTGTTATATAAACCTCGAACAGACTGTTAAATCCGGGAATTTTTCATTGAACAAAGAACAGGCAGCAAGGTACCACGAGGAGATCAAACAATTGTCTGAGGAACTTGTTTTACCGATGCCCGAAGATATAGTTCCGTTGCTGGTGCGCCTGCCCGATGTGGTAAAAACACCCGTTGAAGAACTGAATGATGCAGAATGGGACGTCATCTATAAGGACATTGAAAAAGCAGTACGCCTGATGGATGAGTTTCGCCTGAACGAAGGAATGGTGTTGAAAAATGATATGGTGCAGCGTGTGTCTTTTATCCAGCAGGGGATCCAGCGTATTGAGCCTTTTGAAAAAGACCGCATCCGGCAAATCCGGCAACGTATAAAAAGCAACCTGTCTGAGTTTTTTGATCCTGAAAAGATTGATAAAAACCGCTTTGAACAGGAGTTGATTTATTACCTGGAAAAGATCGATTTTACCGAAGAAAAGGTTCGTTTGCATAAGCACTGCACCTATTTTCTTGAAACTATAAAGGAAGAAACCTCCAACGGACGCAAACTCGGGTTTATCACACAGGAGATCGGGCGGGAAATCAACACGCTTGGCTCAAAAGCCAACGACTCAGATATCCAGAAAATCGTGATCGAGATGAAAGATGAACTGGAGAAGATCAGGGAACAGCTGTTGAATGTGCTGTAGCAGAAATCACATGTAAGTACCTAAAAAATCAGATAGTGTCTTAATTTTTTGCCTTTTTCCTAAATGTTCCACATGCCCAGGATTCACCTTTTAGCGTATTCCTGTCAATTATCTTTAGTGTCAAATTTCCCAATTCCCCTCCAGCTTCGATATAAACATAATCATCCTCTACTTCATATTTTCCACCCATTTTAAGACCAAAATATATAAAATTACAATGCCTCTTTTTAAAAGAAAATTCTAAAAATAATCCGCAAAGTACACCATGTGGTACGCTTTCGTCAAATACATAGGTACCTTGGACTTTGGAATATTTTTTACATAAATTCTTTTCAGGCTCAGGGAGGGCACTATATTCAAATAAGTATTTATTTATATCCTTTGATAACTCTGATAAATCATGCAGATCGTACTTGTCATCAACATAGTACATAAATGGTGATAGTTTTTCGTCAAAGGCTTCTTGATATTTATCGTAATTTAAGGACGTGTCAACAACAATACTTTTGAGTTTTTTATCAATAAACTTATACGTTTTTTTTTGTATTTCTTTTGGGCTTACCTGTAATATCGAATCAATAATATTTGTTATTTCTTCTTCAGTTTTAACAATACTATCAAAATCCTGCATTTCAATTATTTTTTCCTGATAGCCATAATTTTTTAAGGAATCAATTTTTTTTAAATAATCATTTTTATTTAGTGATTTTCCATCCTTATCGACATATGTAAAATTATCATCGAGCACTTTAGCAATTTCCTCTTTATTAAATTCATTAACACTGGATAATAAATCCTTTATTATGCCCTTCTTATTTGGTTGACATGAAATACAAAACAATATTAGAAATATAGCCAGACTAATATTTATAAGTTTTTTCATTTTATAAATAATTTATTATTACTGTGTTATCTTTCAATGATAAGTGTTTTATTTCCCTAAAAAATATATAATTACAGTAAAAAAGATAAAAATAATCGTAACATAATAAAACCCTCTGAACTTAATTTTCTTTGTAAATGGTAATCGAAATAAATCAATTATCAAAATAATAACTGATATTATCAGAAATATTGCTGTTATCCCGCCAATTATTAATAGTATTAAAGCTAATATTCCATTCATATTTTTTTCTCCTTTTATTTAAATAGTTTACACTAATATGCCCTAAATACTGTATTGCTAAAATAAATTCATTGTTGTTTTTTTATTCATTTTTTTTCTAAGCATTTCCGGTATTGCTTATACTTATCTTTGCTATAATATTGCAAATAAAACCAATAATGATTGCAACGCCAAAACCGGCAATAGCGCCCCAATACCCATACCTTATTTGTACCTCAATAACATTAAAAAATTCACCCTGCTTTTCTTTTATTATATCAGCCAGCGTATAATGTAGCATGAATAATGACCCAATTCCAATAATTCCTAGAAATATTGATGTTCCGAATTTTTTTCTACTTCTCAATGAAATTGATAAAATAGCTCCTAAGATTGCTGTTGCAGCTGCAATAATAGCCCAATAATTTGGTTCTATTTTCGAGTTATCTTCCTTTGTTTCACTTTGTAATTCACTTTCGTTATTCGTTTCCTCATTAAATGAGTTTTTATCTTCTTTATTTTTTGCTTTCTTACTTGTCTTTTTATAATCTGGGTTTACTTCATTATTATTTTTATCCTTGTCTTTATTGAAGATTCCCGGATAGAATCCATTTTCAACTTTTTCATTTAGATCTATTCCAGTCACTAGTTCGTATCCTTTAATTGTTACAACTTCTTGTTTTGAACAGCTAATTGTAAAAAATGAACAGAAGAAAAATATGCAAACAAATATAAAGGCTGCAAATATTAAACTGTTTAAAGAACTTAATACGATTCCCGTTTTTTTATCAACTACCTGTTTTAGATTTTCGTTTCCCATCTCTTCAATGTTTTAATTATTAAATTGTCAAAAATATATTTTCTTATTAGAAATACAATATGGTTATTAACATAAAAACACCTGTTTTTTACCAAATATCACTTCCTTCTCCTGCAGCTCCCTTCGAAGTGTTTATAAATAAAAAAGCGTGGAACTGTAACTATATTCGCCTCCGAGGTACTGGTATACCTAACTGAACAAATAAGCACAGACCACGCCTGTCGGCGCGTTCTGCATCTTATTCTCGTTCAGTTTGAAAATTACCAGTTTTCGGAAGCAAGAATAAAAGCTAACGCTTTATTTTAATTTTGTAAAAAAAGAACGCTTGTAAAACATAATTTAACAACACAAATATATGCAATAAATTGAAAAACAAAAAAAAGTATGTATTTTTTCTTTTATACCTTCCAGTGATAAACAAAACTGAAAAAATCAGCGTTAATCAGCGAGATCAGCGGGAAAATAAAACGGAGAGTCTCCCGCAGATAGCGCAGATTGCCGCAGAGAAGATAAGAGAGCAGTTTTTAAGTGTTCTTTAGTCAGCAGTCCTCAGTCAATAGTCGACAGTCGGTGAAATAGAGATTTTTTGAGTACTTTGCGTGTTTTTACTTTGCGACCTTTGCGGTTATAAAATCTGCGTAAATCAGCGAGATCAGCGGGAAAATAGAAAAAGGAGAGTCTCCCGCAGATAGCGCAGATTGCCGCGGAGAAGATAAGAGAACAGTTTTTAAGTGTTCTTTAGTCAGCAGTCCTCCGTCAATAGTCGACAGTCGGTGAAATAGAAATTTTTTGAGTACTTTGCGTGTTTTTACTTTGCGACCTTTGCGGTTATAAAATCAGCGTAAATCAGCGTAATCAGCGGGAAAATAGAAAAAGGAGAGTCTCCCGCAGATAGCGCAGATTGCCGCAGAGAAGATCAGGGAACAGCTGTTAAATGTGCTTTAATCAGTTTTTTCAGGTTTTCGAAGACGATAAAATAAAAACATCATCAGCGTAACAACAAGCGCGCTGCCCACAATTACATATACGTTTTCAGAACTGCCGAAAGTCTCAAAATCAACAGTTGTCAAGCCTCTTGCGGATAAAAAAGCTACCACCACAGTACTGGCATTATTCAGAAAATGTATTATTATCGGTAGCCACAAAGTTCCCGACCAGTAAAATGCATAACCAAGAAACAACCCCAGCATAAAACGCGGAATGAATCCATAGAACTGCATGTGGATGGCGCTAAAAATAAAAGCCGTAACAATGATGGCTATATGAGCATTTTTAAACCATTCCGAAAATAGGCGTTGCAACACACCCCTGAAAAAAAACTCTTCGCCTAGGGCCGGCAAAATGGCGATCATCAAAATGTTTATGAGAAATCCGCCCCAGTGGGCTGTACCTAAAAAAGCGCCGGTCAGCGTGGCAGCTTCGTTTTCGGAAGTTCGCATCCACTCCTCAATTCCGCCAAGTTTTTGAGGCAGGTTCAGATTCCCGTTAACTTCACCGAGCCAGTTGATGAAAGGCATGCAGGCGGCAATGATACTTATTCCGATGATAAGCGGCAACATGTTTATCTTACGGTTCAGCTTCAGGTAATCCGGGATGCTGTTTCCTGCAAACACGGCAAATATCAGGACCGGAACAATAAACAGTGCGAGTTGGTTGACGATCTGCAGGTATTTTAATTTTGAAATAACCAGCGGGTCGGAATAATCATAAACCCCTGTCAGGCTTTCTGTAAATGACTTTCCATAAAATGGCACTGCCAGCAACAGACCGATCATATTGATCAGGAACAGGCTGCAAACTACGATCAGGATGAAATAAAACAACTTTACGAAAGGTTTCTTTTTCTGCAGAAAAGGTTGAAATATCATATTATTAACTGTTTTGAAGCACAAAAATGCAATAATTTTATTGAAATCTAATAATTTTTTTTGTTCATCTTTGTTTCTTGTGTTAGTGCCAAAAATCATTTATATTTACTAAAAAAATTATATGGACCAGCGCCTTCAGGAATACCTGGATTATTACAAAATCCGGATGGATAAATACAAAGACCATCCCCTTTACCAGCACAGTTATGAATCGGAAAAAAAGATGTATGACGCGCTTAACAGCTGCGAAAACCTCGAAGAGTTCCGTTCAAAACTGGCTGACGAAAACCTGCCTTTAAAAAACGCTGTGGCGTTGACAAAAGATAAATCCCTGGCACGTAAAGAGCTGTATGAAAACATCAAAGAAGTGGTCCGTAAAAAAGCGCCGGAGCAAATCCTTGCCATGATACAAACCGTACAATCGGTGAATGAACTGACTAAAAGGGCCAACGAAATTGAAGTCGCCATAGCTATAGAAATTTCTATTGACCTGTTGACCTCTTATTTTTATAGTGATTTTATGGCTCTCGAAAATATTGAAGTATGGCAAAATGCCGAAATACCCGACGAGTGGAAAAAAGAGATCCACGAGGAATGGGTGAATGAAACTATCGCCGAAGGGAAAAAACTATGGAAGGAGGTTATGGTCCCTGAATCACAGAAATGGCAGCCTGATTGGAAATTTGATGTTGATCTGATCTGGGAAGACCGCCACCGGCGGCTTATCCCGGTTCCTGATGAAATTGTAGAAAAGAGGATTCAACAATTTAAAACGTACAGGGGGATTTGATATGCCGGTAGAAAAACAATACGCAGATTCGATGCTGGGAACATTCCGGAATATGTACCAGGATTTAGTTGACAGGAAAGCCGGGGGCGAGGCTTTCAATAAATTAAAAACAACGCTCGACCGTATGGAACAGCTTGCCCTGGAGTTGGATGACCTGAGTTCTTTTTCAGCAAAACTCACCACCGAAGGGCTTTTTGTGAATTTCAGCAATTTATATGCGGAGGTTGCCGGTGAAATGGCCGCAAAACAATATGCAAAAATCAGCAGCGATGAAGAATTGCTGGAGCAGACACTGGCCGCTTATGAAAGTTCTTTAAAAAATTACGAAAATGAGCCAAAGCAAAAATCATTGTATGATACAATGAAACAGATAATCGATCTCGGCAGGTCGGGCATTTCGTACCCCGTCTTTCTCAGGATCTGCGAGGAAAAGGGCTTGTATAAATTGTTGGAAGGCGGCGCCATCACCCGTGAAGGCCTGGTCGAGGAAAAAACATTCAACGACATATTTTCATTGCCGGTTCAATTTCAAAAAATGGAAGAACTGGTCACAATCTATGATAAGCTGGCCGAACAATCAGCGTTTAATACGCCGGATACCTTCCTTTTTGAATTGGAACGCGTCCGGCTTGACTGGCAGTATGCTCCGGTTCAAAACCGCTGGGATGCAGTATGCCGTGGCTGGGACAGGCTGCTCGAACTGATCCACGACTGGCTTGATTCCTTTGGCGATTTTGCCCCGCATGATTTTCGCTGGGTAGCCATGGGAGATCCTCAGAAAACCCTGTGCAACATCAAACGTACCAACGACTGCAACCCCGGCTTTCTCAAAGAACGGGAACGGATATTTTATGAATATTTTCAGCTGAAATGGGACGATATTTTTTCACACGAAACCTTCCTGAATGAATTCAATGCGGGCCGGATCTGGTATTCCGATGAAACACTGGAACTTATAAAAGAGACGTATCCGCATTGTACTCCTTTTAATAAACCTCCCAAAGAACTGATAAAACATGCCGAAGATATTTATCACAACAAGCGATATCGGCGTGTCAATTCTTTTCAGCTTTCAGAAAAAGATGAAAAACGCCTGCAGGATCTGATTGGAAAAGAAAAATTTGAGAAAATTTACGGGATCAAACAGTCCTGATCCACTGGTATTATGTTTAACTCTGGCCTTAGGCGCCCGCTGACGTCATTTTTATAACTTTGATTGCTATCGGGTTCAACTCGCGAGGCGTTGTGCAAAAACTATTTCAATCCAATCCGCATGACCTCAAATCCGGTAGGACGATAAATCACGGCATCAGCGCCTGAAGTGGAGAAATTGATTTTCAGTTCCTGTCCGGGTTTCAGCTGAATGATTTCAATCCGCGTTTCACCAGCCAGCAGATAATAATTGTTGACAGTGTAAGATGGAATACCTGTATTCCCAACCAATGTCATTGAAACATCATTGCCTTTTACTGTCACATCTTTCACGATGATGGGTGAACTGATGTCTTTCATCACATAATACGATGGCTTTGGATTCAGCTTTACATCGCATATTCCATGAATCCGTTGCGGATAGTGATAGGTCGAGTCTTCGCCGAAATGCGTGCGGTAATCGTTCAGACAAAAATAAATGGCTCCTGCAACATAATCCTTGCTGCCATAGATTTTAATCTGCTCCTTCATTTCCATGGCGCGGCGCTCATCGCCACCCTTGAATTTCGGCTCACATATTCCCCACTCCGAAATGGTAATGGGCTTTTCCGGATACATTCCATGAATCCTGTCGAGTGCAACAGGTATTGAATCGAGATTGAATCCGTACCATGTGGTGTTGTATTCATTGTACATAATCATGTCGTAGCGCGGGGATGCATCAGGTAAAATATTATTTGGTCCCGGCACATCCCAGTGAACAGCATTCGAAATATAGGCCACCAGCCGCGAATTGTCAATCTTACGGGTATGCTGCTCCATGGCATCCAAGCCTTTGATGTTCACTTCTTCGTGGCTCGAAAGTTCGTTTCCAAGCCCCCAGACAATAATGCTCGGGTGGTTGTAATGCGCATCGATCATTTCATCGAGCTGTTGCAATGCCACCGGAAGCAATGAATCATTGAGATGCGGTTCCCAGCCCCAGAGCGGCACTTCTTCCATTACCATAATACCGTTGCGGTCGCACCAGTCGAAAAACTTTTCGCTTTGCTGCCAGTGACTGCGGGCAAAAACACAATTAGCATTCTTCATCAGCGTGAGGCCCTTAATCAGATTCTCATCCGTCTGCGCAAGTCCGTGTTCCATATCCTCGCCGACAGCCCATTCCATGCCCATAAGCCGCATGGGTTCGCCATTCAGCACATACCGGTTGTTTTCGATTTTTATGCTGCGGAATCCAAACACGGTATGCAATTCATCCTTAGGTGTTTTTCCTTCAAACATGGTAATGTCGATGCGATACAAATTCGGTGAATCGAAATGCCAGCGGTTTACTTTTTTCAGATTGATTGTACTCAGAAAACGGCCATTGCTGAACTTGCCCTTCAGCGTTCCTTTGTAAACAACATTACTGGTTTTTTGATTCTCTTCGGTGATTACCGCCTTGAACCACGTCTTGCTGCCATTGATTTTCGAAAAGTCGATGAAAGGAATTGCGATTTCAGCGCGACCTCCGTTTCCTGCCGGAATGCCGTTCACATGAATGGTGTGCATGGCCTGCGGCTCCGTGAAAATCAGATTCACACTGCGAATGATTCCGCCATCATGCGACCAGTCGAAGCTCTTCATATAAGGAATGCTTTTTTTCGATGGTTCATTGTTGGTGAAAACGGTCACCGTATTTTCGCCCGGCTGAATATACGGAGTAATGTCGATTGAAAACGGTGTATATCCTGAGCCAAAATGCCCGCCTGCTTTTTTGCCGTTGATGAAAACAATGGCATCGTGGTTCACCGCTTCAAATCGCATCTGTACCATTTTCTTCATCTGGTTCTGCGTAATCTGAAATTTCCGGTCATACCATCCGGCACCCCAGTAGAAATAGTAACCCGTATGGGTATTGAAAGTGTGTGGTACAATGGCAGGCCGCTTCCCGCGCGGTGGCAGACCTTTCTCACCCCACCCCAGCTGCAGTCCTTTGGCGTCGGGATCACCAGCAAAATTCCACTCGCCATCAAGTGACACCACATCTCTGTTTTGTGCACTGACAAAAGAAATATCTATTATAAAACAGGCGCAAAAACAAATCAGCCCGATAAAAAATTGTTTCATATCCTTTCGATTGAATTGATTCGTGACAGCAAACCTACATTTTTTTTCAATATTGAACCGACTGTAAATCAAAATGGCTGCCCGTTTTTTGACGGACAACCCTTTAATCAACCATTTTTATTTCAGTTTCCTGAATCCGGTAGCTGTTCTGTGAGTTTCTCAACCTTCATCAAATACCTGCAGAACCTGATTGGAAAAGAAAAATTTGCGAGAAGTTACGGGGCTAAATAATCCCGGCTCACAGATGTTAAAGGTTAGTCCGGACCTTTGGCGGGTTCAATATGCCGGACTTTGATTTTTTTGCATTTAAAATACTGGCGTTTAATTCAAAACCTACCAAAAGCGCGATAGAGTTTAAATACAGCCACATTAAAATTACGATAATAGTTCCAATGGAACCATAAACGGCATTATAACTTGCGAAATTATTGACGTAATATTTAAAACCAATGGTGGTGATAATAAAAAGAAGGGTTGCCAGCGTTGATCCTGCCGAAATAAAACGAAACTGCCTTTTTTTGACCGGGCCGAGGTAATAAAGAAACGAAACGGCAAAAAAGATCATCAGCACCACAATGATCCATTTGGTGATCTTCAGGATGAAAAGCAACACGCTTTCTTCAATGATATGAGCTGAAATGAGGTATCCAAGCCCGGTGGTGCCAAGCATGATCAAAGCTATGGAAAGGATCACGATCAGCGTAATAATGAGCATTAAAAAGATGGAAACGGCATATTGCTGCCATAATTTTCGTGTTTCGATGACATGTGTAGTGGCGTTAAATGCAGTGATAACTCCCAGTATCCCGTTCGAGGCGAAATATAGGGCGAGGATAAACCCAAAGGACAACAGCCCTCCGTGCTGACGGGAAATGATGTCGGTAATGGTTTCGTTGATCATCACATTGACATTTTCTGGCAGGGCTGTCCGGATGGTTTGTAATAAAGTAATCTGAAAATTCTCTATGGGAATATAGGGGATGAGCGTAAATAAAAAAATTATCGCAGGAAACATTGCAATAAAAAACTTATATGCTACAGAACTGGCGCGGGTGGTTATTGCTCCGTTTGTTAATCCTCTCACGAAAAAAACAATTACGTCATACAAAGGGACATCATCAAAACCCGGAAGAATAATTTTTTTTGTAACTACACGAAAAACCCTGAAAAGCCTTGAAGATTTTAAATATTCAACGATATTGAATTTCTTTTTTATGTGGGTTTTCTTTTTCATCACATAGCTTTAAGGCTCAGGTCAAGGCTTTTTATATGATGAGTGATGGCTCCAACGGAAATAAAATCCACACCGGTAAGCGCATATTCACGGATATTTTCAAGATTGATACCGCCCGAAGCCTCAGTTTCGTATTTACCGCCAATGATTTCAACAGCTTTTTTAATAGCTGCAGGAGTAAAGTTATCAAGCATGATCCGGTGGATCCCGCCTGCAGCCATTGCCTGATTTAGTTCATCAAAATTGCGAACCTCAAGTTCAATTTTTAATTTTTTACCAATCCGTTCCAGGTATGCGTGTTCTGCTTCAATAGCCTGTTTGATACCACCCGCAAAATCCACGTGGTTGTCTTTTATCATTACCATATCATAAAGTCCCATCCGGTGATTCATGCCACCACCGATCACGACCGCCATCTTTTCAAAAACGCGCATATTGGGCGTGGTTTTCCGTGTATCAAGCAGGTGTGCTTTTGTACCTTCAAGTAATTTGGTGTAGGATTTTGTGGTGGTGGCTATTCCGCTCATACGCTGAAGGTAATTAAGCATGGTGCGCTCCGCAATGAGCATGGAGCGGCAACGCCCTGAAACGTAAAAAACGATATCCCCTTTTTGTATGGGAGCGCCATCTTTGATCAACACCTCCATACTTATTTCCGGATCAATTTTCTGAAAAACCAATTTGGCAATTTCCACCCCGGCAATAATTCCATCTTCTTTTACGAGCAATTTCATTTTTCCGCGGGCATCTTCAGGAATGGTAGCCAGCGAGGTGTGGTCGCCATCACCCAGATCTTCTGCTATGGCCTGCTCAATTAATTGTAAAATATGATCCATAATAAAAAAATATGCTTTTCAGCTAAATTACAAAAATTCAGTGCAGGTTTTCAAGTATCAACGAAATCTATTCTTCTTCGAATTGTAACTGATGAATAAGAGGTACGTTATCAACTTTTTTTATAAGGAAATAGGTGCGGAACTTGCTTGTTTTTGTATACATGGTTCCGATGGCAAACTGTGAACCTTCATTGGATGATCCCTGCTGGTTAATTTTAAAGGAAAGCGGCGGGAATTTTGAAAAAAAGCTTTTTACGATCATTTCAGCCTGTGATTTGCTGTAGGTGCCGTCTGTACCGGGAACTGTCAGGTCAATACTGGAATTAAAATAAGAAGCGAGTTTTTTCGAATCTCCGCTGTTGATAGCAGCTGCAATGCTGGCTGTGATATCTTCCTGAACAACCGTAACCGATGTGTCACCCAAACATGCAGTGTTTGTTGCATTTGCAAAAGTCTGTAAGCTAAACAAACAAAAAACTGCTATGGTCAAAAAATATTTCATTATGTTTAATTTTGATGAGGAAAACAACAAAAACTAAGCCATGTTAAGTACTGTGAAAATCAGGGCAAATATAAATAATTTTACGAAATGATGGTATGTTAGCGCGCTTGTTTAATTTTGCATGATATTCAGGCAAATGAAAATCACATTTCTATTAACCGGAAAGACAGATGTTGAGCCCATAAAGGTGCTCATGGATGAATATACCAAACGTATCGGTCATTATACTAATTTTGAGGTAATTACCATTCCGGATATTAAAAACATCAAAAATTTGGCTATTGAACAATACCGCCAGAAAGAAGCAGAACTACAAAAGAAGTACCTGACGAAGTCAGACTTTATTATTTTGCTGGATGAAAACGGGAAGGAATATACTTCGGAAAAATTTGCACAATTTCTTGAACATAAAATCCAGATTGGCATTAAAAACCTGGTGTTTGTGGTTGGTGGCGCATTTGGCTTTACCGAAGAAATCAGGAAGATGGCTGAACAATCATTTTCTTTATCCAGGATGACCTTTCCGCATCAACTGGTTCGCTTGATTTTTCTGGAACAACTTTACCGTGCGTTTACGATCATCCGCAAAGAAAAATATCATCACTCCTGAGGTTGGTGCTTTTTGACGATGAACCTTTTGCGTTTGTTAAGCAGGATGAGGGCAAAGAAAATTACAATAACCACCAGCGAGGTGTATTTGGCAATTTGTCCGATATAATCTCCGAATCGTGTGTAGAAAGTCAGGCGGTCATTCGCATTGATCTGCATGCTTAAGACGTCCGGGGTCCAGTATTTTGTCGGCATGAAAATATCACCACGCTGGTTGATATAGGCCGAGATCCCGGTATTTGCCGCACGGGCGATGCTTCTGCGGTTTTCAATAGCCCTGAGCCTGGCATATTGCATATGCTGCCGGTGTCCGGCTGTGTTTTTCCACCAGCCGTCGTTGGTGATGATAAAAATCAGATTAGCGCCGTTACGCATATAACCGGTCATGAAATCGCCATAAATGGATTCATAACAAATTACGGGGGCCACTTTTATCGTACTGTTTTTCGCGCCAAAGGCCGTTCGTTCATCCTGGGTGCCGTTACTTCCAGTCATGCCGCCAAGATTGATGGCGAATTTTTCAAGCGGTTTCAGTAGTTTTGGGAAGGGCATCATTTCCACGCCCGGGACAAGTTTCGATTTGTGGTAAAACTGTGGAATTAGGTTGGAGTCTAAATATAAGGCGGTATTACACACATCGAAATAGTGTTTTCCGCGTGGAGAATAACGGGCGGTGCGGGATAACTTTTCACCTTCCTTAAAAATTTTAAAAGATGAAATGCCGATCACGATCTTTAATCTGGGATGCTTATTTATCAGGCTTTTCAGGCTGTCGATACTTTCGTAATCATTAATAGCGTCTTCGTCAATATATTCCGGGATGGCCGTTTCCGGACAGACCAGAAAATCGGTGCTGTCGTTGATTTTTTGTTTTGCCAGGTTGAGGATTTTATCCAGTTGTTGTTGAATGGTCATCCCGCTGAATTTTTCGTTGTAGGGGTCTATATTGGGCTGAACAACCACACAGCTATAGGGTTTTACTTTTTCGGTATACGAGTAATACCGTGTAAGTGAAACAGCTATTGGAATAAGCATTACCAGCACAATGGATGCGCTGTAGAGGTACACATTTTTTCGTGACCTGTATCTGCCAAAAGCATTTAATAATAATTTGTAGATTAAAATATTTACGTAAAGTATCCAGACATCCCCGCCAAAAACACCCGTGTATTCATACCATTGAACAAATTTCGGGTAATTGGCAAATCCGTTGCCCAGGTTCAACCACGACCATGTCAGGTCCCAATTGAGGTGAAGAAGTTCAAACGTGATCCAGAAAAAAATCAGCACATAATATCCGCCACGGGATTTAAAAACAGTACGGCGAACCAGATGGTACATGAAAAAAACTATCGCCATGAACAGGGAGTTCAGGACTATGGCCATTACAGCCCCGAAGGTTGTAGAGTAATATATCCACCAGGTTGTAAGGGCGTTCCAAATGAAAAAAGCGATATAAGAATAAAAGAACACACTCGACCTGACGAAATTGTGTTTGTTTTTGGCAATAAAATCTTCAATATAAAGCAGCGGGACAAAAGCGATAAACAATAAAAAAGGAAAACCCCTGGCAGGCCAGGCAAGCGAAAGTAAAACCCCGCTCAATACGGCAAGCAACAACAGATATCTCTTTTTCATCTTAATTGAAATATGTGGCAAATATAGTAATTATCCAAAATTTATTGTTTTTGATGTTTGCTTTCTGTGTGGATCTGGAATTGTTTAAAAGAAAACATGGCGCCTTGTTTCTATTTGTAATTGTTATAACTAATAATCCCTTTGTTTTTTAATTGGATTTTTGAACAAATTGATATACACAGGCCATGAGTAAAAATGTTTTTCAAGGATCCATTCTGTATTCAACTCTTTTATTTCATTTGGAGTAAAATTATTTGAAATGTTAGACTGGGCGATATACTCAAAGTTTTTTAAAGGAAGGGTTTCAATATCAGAAAACATAAAATGAGCATTACCAAGTTTGGTATCGTAATCATCAAAATTCATAGGCCATTTAGTGCCGATAACTGCGGGAGGAATATTATGGCTTTTAATGAAATTATCCAGCTGTTCTTTTTGTTTAAAATATGACAAAGATTTAAGTGAAGAGTCCCAGCCGTTGCCAAAACGTTCGGGGTATACCCACAGATTACCGGAAACAAGGAACAGGGCTGCAAGCACCAAAACCGTGATGCGCTGCCATTTTACTTTTAAAGCACTTACTAAGGAACAAAACAAAAGTATCATTATGGGATAAAGGTGCATGAAATGGCGATGCGAAACAGGGTAGGCAAGGGGCAGGAAAAAAACCAGATGCACTACTAAAGAAATTAGTAGAATCATCAAAAGCGGATTATCTTTCATTTTGATTTTAATTGACAGGATCAAAATCATGATAACTATGAAAATCCTCCCAAAATCAAGCAACTTCCAGAAATTATAAAACAGGTTTTTTGCCATTCCTTCCATACCGACGAACTGATGTAATGATCCACGTAAATGAGAATGAAAAAACCAGCCGGTCAAATAATAATGATAGCTCATCCAGAGTAATAAAAACAGCAATGAAACAATATAGGGAACGGTATTTTTCAGGAATAATCTCAAGCTGTTAAAGTTTTGTTTATTGAAAAACACGTCAATTAAAAAAATGGAAATGACGATGGAGAACCCCCGGATATTTATCAAAGGGATAAAGACAACGGGCAATAGAATCATCCATTTTTTATTTTGAAAAATGCCGTTCAGTGCAAGCAAAAACAAAAAACAAATAATAAGATCATAGCCCGCAATTACTGTTTGTGTCAGGAGGGTGGGCTCTATGATGAGAAAAAGAAAAGCCCAGGCCAGGTATTTTTCATTTACAAATCTTTTTGCCAATACCATGAATTGATAAACGATGCCAATCAGAAAGGGAAATAAGGTGAAATGTGTTACGGGTAAGGACCGGCCAAACAGCGACCAGATAAACGCCTGGAAAATACTGTAGATCGGGGAGGAGCCGTTGTCGATGATGTCGGAATAGAACATGGTAAAATCACTGTCGTAAATAATATTGCTTATCTGGGTAATATAACTCATGTCCCAGAACATAGGCAGTTTGCAGCTGAACAACACGATAAGGAAATAAACCAATGAAAAGATCAATACAACCGCGGGTGTTTTTGTTGTCAGTTGTTTTAGGGTATTGTTCATTTTGTAATTGGCCAAAAAGATTATTTATACTGACTGAGAAATTTTGATGGTTAACGTTACAGAGGCCGTTTTTTAATTTCCAATCAGGTACATTTTCCCAAATTCTTTTTTAAAATACTGATCGGCTTGTGTGGCTTTGTGTTCAATTTTTTCACCATTCAACCGGGTGACCACCCGGTACAGATATACGCCGTTGGCAAGCCGGTCGCCAAATTCATCAGTGCCGTCCCATGCATATTCGGTAATGTTTCGCCCGATATGAATAAGCCCAAGTTCGCTCAGGTCAATTTCGCGCACCACCTTGCCGGTGATGGTCATGATCTGGATTTTAAAATAGGTGGGAATCTCAGAACCGGTCAGGGTAAATACAAAATGTGTGGCGGTGCTGAACGGGTTTGGCCAGTTCATTACCTGAGTAATGGAGGGTTTATTGATAACTTCAAAGGATATCGAATATTCATTACTGCCGGACTCATTGTGCGAAATGTCCTGGGCTTCCACAAATAAATTGTAAATTCCGTCATTCAAAAGTTCAGCATTATAAATGATTTTGCAGCTGTTATTGGGCAATGATGCCGGAATCCATTGAAGAATCCACTGCCCGTTTTTCATAAAATAGATCCTGGTCCTGGTGCTGTTGCCCGGGCTTTGCAGGTAAACCCTGAAACAGGCAGTATCGTTCAATGGGAGGAATTTATTTTCATCCTTGAGCATAATCTGGATTTCAGGTTTTGCAGAAACAATATCTCCGTCAAGAATATGAATGCCGTCAAAGGTCACGTCCAGCATGGGATTGATACGATCCCGGTCCACTAAAAATTTTATTTCCCCGATATTGTTAAAATGTGTTTGTTCCAGTTGGTCGTAATCGGGATTAACCTCAATCCATAAGCTGTTAAGCCCTTCATAATTTTTGGTGCCAAAAGTTACCGTATCAATCAATATATCTCCTGCCGGATGCGGCCTGTGCCTGAAAGAGCCTATGGGATGCGTGGCCATGTTTTTATCCACCACCCAGTATTTGATGAGCAAACTGTCCATATCATACTCGCTGATGTTTTGTGTTGCTACCGAAAGCAACAGGTTTTCACCTTCGGTGATCGTATCGTTATAGAAAACATAGTGAATCGATGGATTCAGGGCGGTTTCCGGGACTCCTTCATACAACACCTGCCAGCGAAGCATTTGTGCCGGAGTATGCAACGAATCATCGCGCATGGCTACGAGTAATTTCAGGTACGGATAAATGGATGCGTTTATTCTGCTGCTAAGGTTATAAATATCACTTGAATCCGGCGGAAGGTTTTTAATAACCGTATCAATCTGCCCATTGAATTTTATACCTAAAACAAAAAGTTTTGCGCTGTCTGTATTCAGTGTTTCAAAAGGACGTTTTCTCCAATGCAGCGATCCCCAATTAGAGGCTGGCCCAATAAGTTCAGACTCGATGTAACCCTCATACCACTTGGTACTAATACTGTCGTAAAGCCGGATGATGGAGTTGATGGAAGTCCCCTGTAATTCATTTGCAGAACCAATAGCGCTGCCTTTTTTACCGAAAAGAATGTAAGGAATATTATCAGGGACAGACCGGATGGCAGAACTTCCCAGTGATTCAAAACTCTGGTAAAGCTCTTCGCTGTATTCAGCTGCAAAATGGTTCCGGTGGCTGTATGCTAAAATATAATTTCCCACAGGGACAGAGTCGTTGATAAAGTTCTTTAATAAGTCCCGCTCAGCAGGTGTGGCGCATGAAAATTCCCAACGGGCTTCAATGGATGGTGAAGGCATATGCGGGTTGAGCCAGGGATTTCCCGTAATAGAATCAAACACTGCGATCAGCATCCCATTGCCATTTCCCAGGTAAGCAAATTGCGACATCATAACACTGTTCACCTTATAATACTCATCAGTCCATGGGATTAGCGGGTAATAACCGGTCTGGCACATGACCGATTTGATATTATTAATAAACTCAAATCTGCGCTGAGGTTTGTTGTAGGTTACATATTGATAATCGTCGTTTTTGAACTGGAAAAAATGTGCCTGTCCCCAGCCTCTTTTGCCGTTAATATACTGGAAGGAGCTTTCACGCCAGTTGTATGAGTGCGATGCGTTCGAGTCGATGCTGACCCTCCAGAAATATACAATGCTGTCGGTGGTAATCGGGAAACTTGGGGACCAGGTTACCACGCCACCCGAATGATTTATATGAAAAATTTGTTTTACCGGACTGTTGAACGCATCGGTGGTGTCCATCTGAAATTCATAGTCTGTAGAACCTAAGAAAGCATAACTGGTCGATGCTTTCAAAGTTACCGGAAGCTCAGGTATCACGGCATATTTATAGGGATAAACCGGTACGATATCAGAGGAGTTGATCATTAGTTGGACCTCAGTCATATTGTTGGTTTCGGACTCTTCGTCCACATGCTGGTAATAATCAAGATAAATCCTGAATTTATTCAAGCCAAGGCCGGACATCATATCAACCGGAAATTTTATTGTAAGGGTATCTCTATTGAGTGGTGCTTTGATTTCAGAGTAATAAATGGCGGTACTGCCATTTGGGAAAGTCCGGATGGTTTGAACGATGATGGTGTCCTCAATAGCTTTACCAATGTTCGTGGCGATGATATGAATATTGAAAGAATCAACATCAGAAGTGACCTCCGGTGGCGAAAAATAAACATCCTGAGGCGTTATGGCATAGTCGGGTTTTTCAAAAGAGTTTAAGATAACGGCAGGGTCGCCATGCAGGATCATAGTAAGGCAGGTTTCTTTTAATGTCAGGTCGGGGACCTGTATGTAATCGATCGTTTTTTTTATGCATTCGCCTATGGGCTTTCCATAACTTTTATAGCCGATCTGGTGGTATAATTCATCAGAGTATAGGTTCAGGGCATAGGGCATTCCTAAAGAAATGGATGCCAGGTACCCGATAACACCTTTATTTTCAATGAGTACAAACTGTTCGCTGGATCCGTTGGAATCTAAAAACAAATCACCGGCCCAACAGGAATTGGCAAGAATAAACGGGTATTTCCCATAATTATCCCATTCTGAAGGCACATCCACCGATACATCAAAACCAATGGATGCGGCATGCCCGAAAAATGTCATCAATGTAACGCCGTGATTTATCAGGTCTTTCAGCGAATCCGACTGGTTGGTCTGCATTGGGTCGGGTGAAGTTTTAAAAAATGGGATTACATTCCCACCGAAAAACGGGCTTTCTATGGTTTGTTCGTAATGATTTAAATAATTTTTGTACTGTAGCTGTTCCTGAGCGCTGATGCCGCCCCCAAAGTGAAGCACCGTTTTCATCCATTCCTGTGGTTGTGTCTGCGCGAGTTCAAACTGCATAATTTTATTTAGGTATAAAGACACATCATCTGGTGTGCGGGCGCTTAGCCTTCCTGTTGGAATTGCCGGCATGTATAAACTATCCGCGATGCCATTGGAAAAAAGTATATCGGAAGGTGGATATCCGAAAGAAGGCACCAGCGTAAGATTATTGTGATTTGCATCGGTACGGTATTGGGGAAGTGAGCCATCGGAAGCAGCACGGTATGCTTTTCCCACCAGGAAAAGGTCTTTTGGCTTTACCGTGAAATTATCATAAGCGAACCGTACAAAATTTCTTATAGAAAGTGGCGATTTAAGTATGCCATAACCGAACTGGTCATACAAATGGTCCACATTAAGTACCATGGCATGGTAACCGGTATTATTCCTGTAAGTTTTATAATTCTCCGCTTCATTCCATAGTGATGAATGTGTCACGATCAGATAGTCTGTCAGCTCAAGGTTGGCAATAGCCAGATAATTGATGAATTTTGCGTTTCCATTGACCGGAGTAATATTATCAATGATTTTTATGGAATTGTCGGAAGTGAGGTAACAGAATTTTTCACTCCCGGAGTTTGGTAAAAGGCATTTGTATGCAGAGCCGCTATAAACAACTTTAACCCGCTTGTGATTCGTGATGTCATAAAGCCTGGCGGTATCACCAGATGCAATATTGAAGTTGGTAAAACTCAGTAAGGATTTTGTTTGTATCCCATCGTTTGCAGAGAAATAAAAGGTAGCGTTATTTTCCAGATCAAGGGTGTGCGGGTATTTAACCTGAATGTACGCCACCGTATTTCTGTCGGAGCCAACCCCGAGGTCATTGATGGAGCTGAAAACAAAAGGAGTAATATTATTGCCAAGCGCTGAAACAGGAATCGTGTAATTACGCCGGAGTACCTGGTACCCTTCAAAAAGTGTATCAATGGTCATTCCTGCAAAGCTGATGTTCAGGTGATGATCGGGGTAGGCTGTGGCGAAGTTTGATTGCCCGAGGGTAACAAAGTCGATGGTGGCATTTGGCCCGCTAAGGTATCTGTTGCCTGTGGGTATGTTTTTAGTGGTACTTTGCCCGACATTAAATCCATTATCAAACCATCCTTCACATGCTGTGTATTCCGGGTCTGTAATGCCAACTGAATTCGTTTCACCGGCGAAATACATCGAGGTGTAATTTTGGCGTGAAGTTTTAAAGATGTAAGGAACCGGCACATAGGCGCTGAAATTTTCATCATTTTCCAGCTGGAATCTTTTGTTATTGAATAAGGTATTCCATGTAATAAAATAAACAGCAGAGTCGCTGAAAAGGCTGTATGCTGTATTTGCAGGCCCTTCAGGGTTTATATAAAGCTGGGTGTCGAGCGAACCGTCGTTTTTTTCTGCATAAAACTCAATATAATCGCCGGGTCCGAAAATGTTGTCGCTTTCACCCTTAATATAAATATATTGTTCAACGCCCTTATTAAAAACCTGTATGTTCCGCGGATTCACGCTGCCTAACGGAAACCCGTGGCTCAGAAGGGTGTTGTAATCAATACGGTAAACACCGTTTTCATGAATATAAACTTTGTAATAGGACTGAGAATAATTGATCCATTCATTGCCGTATTGCTGGGCAAACAATGGGTTTATAAGGAGCGAAGTAAAAAGAAAAAATAAAGGTAAAAGTTTTTTCATAGGCATTAAAAAAAGCTATTCCCTGATTTATCTTTATTTTCAGTTGTTTTTTTACGGTTAATGTTCAGTTTCACCGAAAATACATGTGAGTACAGTGCGATGGAGGCGTTGCCCACATCGGTGAACGCATAGTCAATAGCCACAATTTTTTTGATCACGATGCCTACGCCGATATTGGGTTGAAAAGAAATTTTTTTCTTGCCGTCCATATCGGTTTCTTTCTGGATGTTTCCAAACCCGCCTCTGAGAAAAACGATGTCGTTATAGCCAAATTCAAGTCCTGCATGAGGATCGATGGAAAGTGGATTGCTCCGGATAAGCACATTACGTTTACCGTCGAATGTCATATCAAGGTCTATGGCGACGAGGGCCGAAAACTTTTTCGGCAGCACAAAGCTGCGGGCGGCACCCAGATTCAGCCGGGGCAATGTAAGTTCCAGCGAATTTTCAGGAATTTCGTTACCGGTGCGTGTGAACACTTCCTTCATATTGTCGTCGAGGTTGTATTTCCAGGCATTAAAAGTGGAAGTTACATCCCGGGCCATTGCTCCGAAATGCCAGTTTTTCAGATCATACTGCACTCCAAAATCCAGCCCGAATCCCCATGAATGTGCGAATGATCCTACTTTACGGTAGATCACTTTTACATTGCCGCCATAGCGAAGCCCTTCAATTTTTGATTTTCTGGCATAGGAGAGGAGGAATGCATAATCTGCAGCCGAAAAAGTGGTGATGCGGTCGTAATCAATGTTTCCCTGTGCATCAATCAGCTCGGTGGTATTTGGAATATCGTCAACACCAAAACGGATAATTGAAAAAGCAGCTGTGCTTTTATCGTCAATCTGAACAGCTACTGCGCCGTAATCATATTTGGCAATACCGGCAAAATATTCCGAATGCATCAGCCCCACCTGGTATTTGGAAGGTGTCATGGCAAGGCCTGCCGGATTCCAGTAACCGGAAGTAACATCATTTACAAATGAGGTGTTTGCATTTGACATCCCCAGTGCGCGGGCTCCAACGCCGATAGATAAAAACTCGTTGCTGTATTTTGGCGCCTGAGCATAGGCCATGCTCAAAAATGTGAAAAATATCGTGGTAACTGCAAAAATTTTACGGATCATCCTATGCTGTGGTTTTTAGTTGTTATAAGGAACGAAAAATCTAAAGATTAAGTATTAGTCCTTGTTTTTTGCACTATAAAGATACAAAAAATTATTCTGAAAAAGATTTTGAATATAATTTATGCAATTATTTTAGGCTGCATGTCAGCCGCTTAAGCTCAATCTCGGCAATTTTTGCCTGGTATTGAAGATTTACCAGTAAATAAGCCGTATTTTCAAAACTCTGCTGAGCCGCTTTCAAATCCAGTATCGTAGATTGGTTCACCTGAAATTTTTGCAACACAAGATTCACCAACTTTTCGGAAAGCTCATAATTATCCTGCTGTGATTTTAGCTGGCTGATCGAGTTGGTGTACGATGCATAGGTGTTAAGGGCCGAGGATGTCATGTGATTCAGCAGGCTTTCTTTTTGTAAACGGGCATTATTTAAATTCAACTCGGCCGTTTTTTGCTGTATGCGAACGGTATTACCGTTGAATATCGGAATTTGCAGGTTTAGCCCGGCATATGGTCCAAAGTTTTGATTGAGCAATGTATAACCTTTGTTATTCTGATTGTAGGCAAAATCATAAGCTGCATTCAGTTTTAGCGACGGATAGCGCTGAGCCCTGACTTCTTTGACAAGCTGTTCGCTAACTTTTATCTGTTGTTCGGCCGATAAATACTGGTAATTCGCTTTCATAAAACTAAAAATGCTGTCTGCCTGAATCTCCATATCAATTGTTATGATCGTATCAGGGATAAAAAATGGTTCAAATTTCTTTACGCCCATGAGCTCCAGCAGGTCGGTCCTGGCCTGGCTGACAACAAGCTTTTGCGAATTTAAGTCCTGTTCGCTTAAATTCAGGTCGATCTGTGCCTGCAGAAGGTCGGCATCATTGGCAAGCCCTACCTCTTTTTTTGCCGATACGATTTCAAGTTTTTTTTGAGAGATTCCCAAACTGCTGCTGATAATGCTTAAATAGCGTTCCTGCCTCACAATATCATAATATTTCATCATCACAGCAGCGATGGTGTTCTGAATTTCCTGATTCAGGTTCAAGGCGCCCATTTCCTGAAGATAGCTCAAGCGCTTTTTGGTAGCATAAACTTTCATGCCGTTGAACAGCACCATGCTCATTGAAATTTCCGCATTGACGTTATTGCCGATAGCGTTGTTTAGGTTCGTTACACTACCATCGCTGTATTCCTGATGGCTGGTAGAAAGAGAAGCCTTATCTCCGGCTGAGGCATTGATAGAAGGCAGTCCGCCGGCAACCCCGTAGTTATTATTGATTTTACTTATTTCGGCATCGTTACGGGAAATCCGGATGTCAAAATTGTTTTTTAATGCCTCGTCAATTGCCATTTCCAGGGTGATTTGCTGTTGTGCAAATACGGAAAAAGGCAGGAACAAAACGAAAAACATCAGGAGCTTTTTCATCAGCATTTTTAATTATTTAGGTAACCATATCATTGACGTCTTCTTTTTCTGCTTTATGACTGCTTGAAATGAAGGTATACACCGCAGGTATTACAAACAAAGTAAGTATGAGTGAGAATAAGATACCACCAACGATCACAATTCCCAATGGTATACGGCTTGTTGAAGCGGCCCCAATGCTGAAGGCAATAGGCAGCGCCCCAAGCGATGTTGCCAAACTGGTCATCAGGATAGGCCTCAACCGCTGGGTTGCTGCTTCAACAATAGCCTGATGTTTGGGCATGCCGGCGTCTCTTTTTTTATTGGCAAATTCCACGATAAGAATTCCGTTTTTGGTAACCAGGCCGATGAGCATGATCATGCCGATCTCTGAAAAAATATTCAGCGTCTGGCCAAAAATCCATAAACATAACAAAGCCCCGGCGATGGCCAGCGGCACGGTAATCATAATCGTGACCGGATCTTTAAAGCTTTCGAACTGTGCAGCCAACACAAGATAAATCAGCACAAGGGCTAATATAAATGCAAAAGCCGTATTGGAGGAACTTTCGTCATAGTCGCGTGATGGCCCGCTAAGCGAGGTCTGGAAGCTTTCGTCAAGCAATTTATCAGCAATGGACTGCATGGCTTCAACGCCGTCGCCTATTGTTTTACCATCAGCCAGGGAAGCGGAAATTGTGGCTGATTTATACCGGTTGTAATGGTAAATGGTTGGCGGGTTGGCATTATTAACGATGTTGATCACAGAGGATAAAGGTATTAGATCACCATTGTTGTTACGGACATATAATTTTGAAATATCGGTTGGTTCCTGCCTGTCTTTCACTGCCACCTGGCTGATGACCTGGTATTGCCTTCCGTTCATGGTAAAGTATGCCAGCCGGCGGCCGCTGAAGGCGCTTTGCAGGACTTCAGCAACATCGGTGGTGGTTAGCCCAAGCTCACGGGCTTTGATCCGGTCAATGGTGATGTCAACCTCAGGTTTGTTGAATTTTAAATTTACATCGACATTCTGAAACGTTTTGTCGTTACGCGCTTCTTCAAGGAATTCCGGAATGACACTTTTCAATTTTTCAAAATCGAGGTTTTGAAGTACAAACTGAACTGGTAGTGAACCCCTGGAACTCATACCCACCGATATCGTTTGTTCTTCTATTGGGAAAATCCTCACCTGGTTAAACCGGGAAAGTTTTTTTGACAGGTCTTTTGCTATTTCAGATTGGGACCTGTTCCTTTCAGAAACCGGTACAAGCCCGATCATTCCTCTGCCGCTATTGATGCCGGAACTACCATATCCCGGAACATTTAAAGAGACAAAATCTTTTTCCGGGAGAGAATCCAACAAAAAATTGCCGATCTTATCTCCTACATCCATCATATAGGCGTAACTGGCACCTTCCGGCCCGGTGATCTGAAGATTGATGTTGTTTTTGTCCTCAATCGGGGCAACTTCGCTTTGAATATTTTTTCCAATAACAAAAATCAGCGCCAGACATACAGCGACAATTACCCATGAATAACCGCGGTGATTTATAAAACGTTCAACAGATTTTTTATACCCGTTTTCCAGGCCGCTGAAAAAAGGTTCGGTCCTGGTGTAGAACTTAGTGTGCTGCGCATTTTTTTTATTCAAATATATGTTTAAAACCGGTGTAATGGTGAGCGACACAAAGGCTGAGACAAGGACTGCACAGGCCAGCACCACGCCGAATTCGCGGAACAAACTGCCCACAAATCCCTGGAGAAATAATACCGGAAGAAAAACTATGGCCAGTGTGAGTGAAGTTGCTATAACCACAAAGAATATTTCCTTACTCCCATCAATGGCCGCTTTTCGTATAGGCACTCCACGTTCGATCCTTCGGTAAATATTTTCTGTAACCACAATTCCGTCATCAACCACCAACCCTGTTGCCAGGATGATGGCCAGCAGTGTAAGGATATTTACCGAGAAACCGGCAATATACATGATAAAAAATGTGGAGCTGAGTGAAATGGGGATGTCAATCAGTGGCCGCACGGCAATGAGCCAGTTTCTGAAAAAGAAAAGGATAACCAGAATCACCAGCCCGAAAGAAATAGCCAGCGTTTCACTAACTTCCGTCAAGGATCGTCTTACATTTGTTGTTTTATCAATTAACGGGGTGAAAATGATGTCACTTTTTTGCGATTTTTTTATCTCTTCCAGACGTTTGTTGAATTCATCGGAAATGTTAATGTAATTAGCTCCGGGTTGAGGAACGATAGCCAATCCGATTCCGTTTACCCCGTTTAATTTCCAGCTTTGTTCATAGGTTTCGGGGCCAATTTCCACTTTGGCAACATCGCTCAGGCGTACGATGCCATCCTGATTTTCACGTATAATCAAGTCTCTGAAATCTTTTTCAGTGGTAAGCCTGCCCATGGCCCTGATGGTAAATTCGGTTTTATTGCCATATATCTTTCCCGAAGGAATTTCAACATTTTCCTTGTTCAACACATTCGAAATATCATTAAACGTGATGTTGTATGCGTTGAGCTTGTCAGGATCAACCCACAACCGCATGGCCGGACGTTTCTGGCCGAAAATATTTACGGAACTTACCTCGGGTATAGTTTGAAATTTATTCTGTAACACATTTTCGGCGTAATCGCTTAATTCCAGCAAACTTTTGCTTGGGCTCTGGATGGCCATCATAATAATGAAATCGCTGCTGGCATCGGCTTTTGAAACAACGGGTGCCGCATCAATATCCTGGGGTAAATTCCGCATGGCCCGGCTCACCTTGTCGCGGACATCGTTGGCGGCAGCCTCCAGGTCGGCATCAATATTAAACTCAACGGTAATTCTGCTGTTGCCGATAGAACTCGATGAGGTAATGGTCCGGATATCAGGGATCCCGTTAATGGATTTTTCAAGCGGTTCGGTGATCTGGCTTTCAATAATATCGGCGTTGGCACCAGCATATGAAGTGGAAACAGAAACAATGGGCGGGTCAATAGCTGGAAATTCGCGGACACCAAGAAACGTAAACCCGATAACCCCCAATAATATAATGAACAGGTTCATTACCGTTGCTAAAATGGGTTTATTTATCGAAAGTTCAGAAATATTCATACACTGTTTTTATCTCATTTTAGTTTACGAACCAACCTGTATTAATTTGGGGATTTTTAATTCTTATTTTGAATTACTTTTATTAATGCCTTTTATTTTAACTTTAGCATCAGGACGAACAAATAAAACCCCGCTAACCACGACACTGTCTCCCGGTTTCAGGCCGCTTGTGATCTCTGCAAAATCGGCTGTTCGGGTCCCGACTTCCACATTGACAAAGGCTGCCTTGCCTTTTTTTACAACCACAATCTGGTTGGTGTAAGCATCGGGGATGATGATACTGGTAGGTACTATAATCCCTTTTGATTCCTCTTTCAGATACACTTTTACAAAAGCGCCGGGAATAAGCCCGCCTTCATCAAGACGCGCCCTGACTTTCAGGTTGCGGGTTGCAGTACTTATCTGTGGCTCAATAGCACTGATGACAGCCGTTAATTCCTGATCTGAATTGTTAGACTTTATGGTCACGTTTTTCCCGATCCCTATCATTTTTTCATAAGATTCAGGAACGGAAAAATCAATTTTTATGGTAGCGTTTTGTTGCAGTGTCCCAATAAGCGTTTGTGGTGTGACATAAGCGCCGAGACTAACCTGGCGCAGGCCCAGCTTCCCGCCGAAAGGAGCTTTTATTATTGTTTTGTCAATCTGCGCATTTAAAACATCGATGTTCGCTTCGTAGATATTTACTTTACTTAGGGCATCGTCATAATCGGCCTGGTTAACACCGTTGATGGCCAGGAGTTTTTTCAAGCGTTGTTCCGTTTTGGTTGCCAGATCCAGCTGGACCTGCAGTTGTTTAAGTTGTGCCTGCAAATCGGCGTCATTAATTTTTGCAAGAATGGCTCCTGTAGCAACAGTGCCGCCGTCAGGAATGTTGAGGTAGGTAAGCCGTCCGCTGATCTCGGGGCGAAGCTCCACCATGTCTTCTGAAAGTACTGTTCCATTAACCTCCAAAGTGCTTGGAAAACTTTCTTCCTTGGCAATTATTATATCCACAGGTACCGGACCTGTATCTTTTTTTTTCTTATCAGTGCCGTTTTTGCATGACACGGATAACAAAATACAAAGTGGAAGTATTAAAAATTTAATAAAATTCATTTTGGTGCTAATATTTATTATGAGAAGTTTTACAAAAATACTGGAATTAATAGAAAACAGGAATACAAATTCATTTTAAATCCTCTATTTAATTTATATCCAAAGTTTTCAAGATGAATTTTGCTTATTATTTAGACATCAAAGCTTAAAAAAACCTGCGAAAGATTTTATTTTTTATCTTTACTCTTTGAATTTCATACAGATGAAAAAGACAGGATTATTATTACTATTTATATTTACGATTTTTTCGGGTTATTCAGAAATAAATATCGGGAACAGCATTGAATGGTTATGTGCAGATGCCGGGCTGATAGCAACAGGTAAACTGAAAAGCTATACAAAAGTTAATTCGGACAACAACCTTTGGTTATGCACTTTTGAAACAGAGCATCTGTTAAAAGGCCCATCGTTAAGCCCGGTTATTTTTACAATTAATAACACAACCGAAGACAGTCTAAAAAAATATGTTTTACAACAAACAAACCTTCTTGTTTTTTTAAAGGAAAGTAAAAAACAGATAAAAAACAAAAACATTGAAACCCCCTGGTTCGTGTTAGAAAGCTGTAATTCCATGCCGGCATTTGTTAATCTTGGCTCGCCACAACAAGTTCTTGCAACAGCATTTACTTTTTCGGTATTATCTGACAGCAAGCTTATTCTAAGTATTTGCCGCTCATGCCTGCAAAAAATTGCCGAATATGAAATACAGGGGAAAACGGTTTTTATGAACTATCTTGAAACCCCTTTTCAGACAGAGGCATTCAATCTTTTGTACTCCGGAAGTAAATGTTATTTAGCCGTTCCGCACTTCATGTTCCCGGAATCAAAAGAACAACTTTATTGAAATAACTATTAACACATGAAAAGCATTGATAGTCCTGAACAATTGCGCGAAATCCTTTTTGGGTTTCGGATCAGCCGTATCATTCTCACCGCTTATGAACTCGATATTTTTACTTTTGTAAGCCCGGCAGGTTCAACTTCCGAATCGGTGGCTGAGAAGATTAAAGCAGACAAACGCGCCACAGACCGCTTGATGAATGCGGTATGCGCCCTTGGGCTGCTCGAAAAACGAACCAATAAATTTTATAATACTGTTTTTTCAGGAACTTATTTATCTCAAAAAAGCCCGGAATATTTGCGGGGATTATTACATACGGTGAGTATGTGGGATACCTGGTCGACCATGACCGGGATGGTGAGAACCGGTAAAAGCCAGCGTCATAAAGTTGAAAGCCGTAAACAGGGTGATTTTTCAGAAGCCTTTATAGGCGCCATGCATGAAAGGGCTTCCCTGCAGGCAAAAGCCGTGCTCGACAAACTTGATCTGAGGAAAATCCGCCATTTTCTTGATATTGGCGGCGGTTCAGGCGTTTATTCCATGGATTTTGTGAGGCGGAACCATGAAAACAAAGCGACGGTTTTTGACCTTCCTGATATAATTCCAATCACAAAAAAATATGTAAAAAAGGAAGGGCTTTCCCGGCAGTTCGGTTTTATCTGCGGCGATTACCATAAAGATGATTATGGCAGTGGCTACGACCTGGCATTTCTTTCGGCGGTCATTCATATTAATTCACCTGAGCAAAATCAAAAACTGGTGAATAAATGTTTTGCCGCGCTGAACCCCGGCGGGATGATCGTTATTCAGGATCATGTGATGGATGAAGACCGGACATCACCTTTCAGCGGTGCATTATTTGCCATGAATATGTTGGTGGCTACGGATTGCGGTGATACCTATACAGAACGAGAAATAAGAAAATGGCTTTCTGATGCCGGATTTACTGAAATTAAACGGATAGAAACACTTAATAATGCGATGATTATAGGAAAAAAATTTGCAGACCGGTAAGAGAATTTTGTAAATTTATAATTCAATAAGACCATTAGTAATCTAATTAAAAACAAAAGACATGGAAAAGAAATATCACAGCAGTGCACCCGGTGGTGCGTTTTATGGGTTAGGAATTATTGGCGCCGCTATTTATTATATTTCCGGCGCTACGGGTTTCTGGATTGGTGTCCTGGGCTTTTTGAAAGCGCTGATTTGGCCCGTATTCTTTGTTTACGAGGCGTTGAAGTTTTTTGGGGCGTAAGCTTTTACTTTAGAAAATTTATCTGCACTTAAAAATTTCACAACAGATTATACCTGTTGCTTAAGGAATTATAAAAAAAAAAGAGCGCTTACCAGCGCTCTTTTATGTAAAACAGGGCTTACTTGCTGATGATTTTGAATTCAGTTCGCCTGTTCATTTGTCTTCCTTCATCGGTATCATTGGTGGCAATAGGCTGATCAAATCCAAAGCCCATATAGGTCATACGGTTTTGGTTAATACCTTTGCTAATCAACCAGTCCACAACAGATTTAGCCCTGTTTTCTGACAGTGTCTTATTATATGCCGCAGAGCCTTTATTATCTGTGTGTCCTGAGATTTCAATTTTCACAGTTGGAAAATCATTCAAAAATTTTAACAGACGCTCTAACTCAGGAATAGATTCCGGGCGCAGCGTGGATTTGTCGAAATCAAAAAAGATATTTTTCAGCACGATGGTGCTCCCAACTTCGAGTTTTTTAAGCTTGATATTTTTCTCCACTTCACGGTATGATGTGGTTGGAGGTATGATAATGTTTTCGGAGTGGAACAAATAGTTAGGAGATTTTACAGCAATGCCGTAATTTTTTCCTGAGGGCAATGATATCAGGTATTTTCCTGTAACACTATTCGATTCAAAACTTGCAATAATTTCATTACGTTCATTGTCTGTAATATCAATAACGGCGCCTAAAGGATCCAGTGTGATATTATCCATGATAATTCCCTTTAGTATGGTTACCTGGTTTTCTTTTATATCAACCGGTTTTTCAATGACGGTTTCATTGACGGGCTGCGCCACACTGGCCAGCAGGTTGTCTTCCGTGTTGTTTATGAGTGGTTTTTCGGGGCCTAAGAATGTTATTACATAAATATCCTGTCCTCCGAAACCTTCAGGTTTAACAGATGAGTAATACCCGTGGACACCGCTCGCGGAAATAGAAAAGAACACGTCATCATCGGGTGTGTTTATGGGGTATCCGATATTCACCGGTTCGCTCCATCTTGAATTTTCGAATGTAGATTTGAATATGTCATAACCGCCCATTGTGTTGTGTCCTTTTGAGCTGAAAAACAAGGTTTTTCCGTCGGGATGAATAAACACGCCTTCTTCGTCATAAGGGGTGTTGATTATGGCGCCCAGGTTTTGTGGTTCGCCCCATTTGCCTTTTTTATCTTTTTGTGACATATAAATATCATCTCCACCAAAACCACCAGGTTTATCACTGACGTAGTACAGCGTTTTTCCGTCGTAAGACATGGTCCCTGAAGACTCATGAGAATCGGTGTTTATTTTGCTGTCTAACCTGTCCGGAGTTGACCAGCTGGCTCCTTTAAGGCTGCACTCGTATATGTCGCCACCATTTGATCCTTTATAAATAAGCAGCGTTTGGCCATCGGGTGAAAGTCCGACCGTCGCATCGTGCAGGTTGCTGTTAAGCGGGTTTGGCGGATTCTTTGGAGTTGTCCATCCGGATGAGGTCTTTTCGGTAAAATAAATATCTTCAAAATAAGCCAGGTCGTTTTCGTCTTTTTTACCACCGGTGGTATTATCACGCCTTGAGGTAAAAAATAAAACGGATTCATCAGCATTAATCAGTGGTGAATATTCAGGATAAATAGAGTTTACCGTTGAACCTAAATTATCAATAAAAACCCGTGCCGGTGATTTAATCAGTATTAACGCATTGTCGCATTCCTGATCCATCCGTTCAATTTCTTTTGCAACAGCAGCAAGGTCGTTGGGTGATAATGATTGTTTATATTCACTTAAAAGATTTTGTGCCTTTTCAAATTCATAATTTAACTGGTATGCCTTTGCGAGTTTGTATTTAATGTCCTTGTTAAGGCCAGGATCCAGTGCATATGATTTTTCGAAATAGCCGATGGCTTTTGTTTTTTGAACCGTATTCAGGTAGCACGTTCCGATCATGTAATTTAATTCGGCATTGTTCGGATTAAAATCCTGCGCTTTCAATAAATAGTCCAACGCGGTAAGATACATGCCTTTTCCTATTTCATAATATTTTTTACCACTATTGAAGTTGAACTTCGCGTCTTTGAATTCTTTTTCTTTACCGGGAAAATTCTTTTTTTCAAATTCAACACTTTGTGCCGATGAGAAAAATGACAAAAGCATGAAGAAAACTATTGAAAATATGGCTATTCTGTTTTTCATGATCTATATGGTTTTTAATTATGAACTATTATTTGCATTGGGTACTTGAATAAGTGGCCGCAGTATTGATGCCTAATGCAGCCGCGTGCTTCCAGTCTTCGCAGGAATTTTGAGGCTTTCTCATCATTTCATAGGCTATTCCGCGATTCAGGTATGCATAACCATAATCCGGAAATAATTCAATTGCTTTGGTATAATCTGCCACAGCCCCTTCATAATCTTTAAGCTTGTATTTGGCGTTTGCCCGGTTGTTATAGGCATAATAATACTTTGGGTTCAGTTCAATGGCCTTATCGTAGTCTTTAATGGCATTCTTATAATCTTCAAGTTCGAAATAAGCGGTGCCACGGTTGTTATATGCAATAAAATAATCGGGTTTAATTTTTATGGCTGCGGTATATTCATCAATGGCGCCTTTAAAATCCTGTAATTTCTTTTTTGCGCTGCCCAGGTTGTTGAATGAAAACGCCAGGCTGGGATCGCTTTTGGTGGCGAAAAAATAATCGGATTTCGCTTCTTCATAGCGTTCCAGTTTGAGTTTTGCACTTCCCCTGTCGTTGTATGCATATGCGTAATCCGGTTTTATTTTCAGGGCAGCATCAAAATCGGTAATCGCTTTTTCATATTCTGTTTTTTCAAAATATATTTCACCACGGTAATAGTAAGCCTGTGCGTGGTTGGCATCAATGTTTATGGCATACGTAAAATCAATGATCGCGTTGTCGTTATCTTTAAGCTCAAACCGGGCTTTTCCCCTGCTGAAATAACCTTTTGCAGAAGGTTCCAGTTCAATGGATTTTGTAAAATCAGGAACGGCTTCGGCAAATTTGCCTAACTCCATTTTTACAGAACCCCTGTTAAAATAAGCCTTTTCAAAATCGGGTTTCTTGGCAATAGCCTCATCAAATTTTTTAATCGCATCATTAAAGTTCTTATTTTCAAAAAGTTTAACCCCTTCGTTGTATAACCTTTCAGCATCCTGGTAATCACCTTTAAACAACGTATCGGTAGGGGTATCCTGTGCAAAAAGCCTAAAGCCTAAGGAGATTGCGAAAACTAGAATAATTATTTTTTTCATAATGATATAAATAATTGTTAATAAATGCAAATATAATAATTGATGTCTGATTAAAAAAAATAAATCTTGATTTTACATAATAAAAAAATGATCAAGCAGGAAAAACACCATTAAAATCAACCCTGAAAATCCATTTAAGGTGGAAAAAGCCATATTGATCCTGCTTATATCATTGGGCCGGACGATATAATGCTGATAAAAAAGAAAAAACGCAAAAATGGCGGTCCCGATCCAGAAAAGGATCCCGTTATGATTCATCATTCCTGCCCCAACAATAAAAAAAAGTGTGAAGACATGCAATACACCCGAGATGATCAGCGCTTTTTTAACACCAAACCGTACCGGAACCGAATGCAGGCCTTGTGTTTTATCAAAAGAAGTATCGTTCAGCGCATAAATGATGTCGAAGCCGCTTACCCAGAACATAACGGCCAGCGAATACAACAAAGGAAGCATGTGGAAGTGTGCCGTTACGGCCAGATAGGCCCCGATTGGAGCTAGCGACAACCCAATGCCCAGGACAAAATGTGATAAAAATGTGAACCTTTTTGTCAGGCTGTAACCCAGAATGATGGCAAGGGCAACAGGTGATAAAAGGAAACATAAAAAATTGAGAAAGTAAGTAGTGGCAATAAAAAGAATGATGTTAGCTATCAGAAAGGCATAAGCATAATTAACTTTTATTTTTCCCGAAGGAATATCCCTGTTTTGAGTGCGGGGATTTTTTTTGTCTATATGCCTGTCAACGATGCGGTTGAAGCTCATGGCCGCGTTACGGGCAAAAAACACACACAGCAACATCAGCAGGAATATTTTATAATCAAATGCCCCATTATTATGTTCGACAGCTAAAAAAAAACCGATGACGGCAAATGGTAATGAAAAAACCGTGTGGCTGATTTTCACCAGAGATGAAAAATCAGAGATCCGTTTAAGAATGGCTGCAGACATTTGCTGTTAATATACATGCAAAGGAAACATTAACTGCTATAATTTACAAGTTATGCCTGCTTTTTCTTCTTGAAAAAATCAGCGATCAAATACCCCAGCAGGATACCAAGGACAATATAATAATAGGGTTTTGATTTCAGGGTGCAGGCGCCGCTGGCACACCCAACAAAATAAAAATACAGGAACCCGATGATACCGCCGGCAATTATCCCGATGATATGGCGCAGGGCAAAAGCATTCTTCAGTTGTTCTTTAAACGATTTTTTGCCTGATTCGGGCTTGTTGTTTTCAGCGTTTTCCATATCGTTATTGTAATAAATTTATGGCATTTACCAGCGTTTCCTTATCCTGAAGTCCAACATACCGGTATTCGGGGACTCCGTTTTTAAAAATGATCACCGTGGGCAGGTATTGAATATTATATTTGAATGAGGTGATTTTATTTTTATCCACATCCATTTTTGCAATTTTGGCTTTTTTGCCTGTTTCCGAGGCGATTTCTTCAATGATGGGTGAGAGTATTCTGCACGGCCCGCACCAGGTAGCCCAGAAATCAACAAGGACAACACCTTCCTTAATAGTTTTGTCAAAGTTTTCATCGGTGAGAATATACACGTTGTTGCTGATGTTTTGCGATCCCTGGCTTTTGTTGCCGGAAATATTAGCGGGCAAGGCAAACAATATGATTGCAAAAAGAAAATAAAGTAAATTTTTCATGGGAAAATTTTCTGGGGTTGAACAATAATCAAACCAAATCTATTTTAAAATTACCACGGTAATCCCTTCTCCGCCTTTTTCCACATGTTCGTTCTCATACGAAACAACGTTTTTATGCCTTGCCAGCACTTCATGAATGATGTTGCGCAAAACGCCAAACCCTTTACCATGGAGTATCCTGACGTTATAGATCTTTAACAACAAGGCATCGTCAATATATTTTTCTATGATTTCCGTTATTTCTTCCGCTCTTTTTCCGCGAACATCCAGCGTGGTTTTAAAACCTGCAATTTTGTCATTGATGTGCTGGTATATTTCTGAATAGTTACTTTTGGTCTTCTTTTTCAGGGATGCTTGATATTCGGAGCTTTCAGCCACTTCCAGCCGGGAAACAGGAATTTTCAGTTTTGTATTGTCAAATAAAACCAGCGCCTGGCCGTGTTGTAACTCAATGATCTCACCAATGGTTTTTTGTCCCGGGATTCTTACATAACTTCCTTTTTGTGGTATTTTTTTTACTTTTTCAACAGATGCTGCCGGCACTCGTATTTTAGGCTTTGATGGTTTTTTTATACTTGTTTTTCGCACCGTGTCTTCAGAAACGATTTTTTCTTTCAGTTCAGTTAATTCTGTTCTTAACTGTTTGGTAATTTCTTTTTCGGCGCCGGCTTCCTTGATTTGCCTGATGGTATTTTCGATGGATTTATTTGCCTGTTGTATCAATGATGCCGCCTGTTCTTTGGCATCGCGGATAATGGATTGCCGCTCTGCTTCCAGTTCCGAAAGCAGTTTCTGGTATTTGTCTATCATTTCAGAAAAAAACTCATCTGCCATTTTTACTTTTTCCTGTTGTTTGACGAGTTCTTCTTTATCCGTTTCAAACAACTGAAGTTGCTTTTCGAATGTTATTTTTTCTTTTCCGGCAATGTTGGTGGCTCTTTCGGTGATGTCTTTCGGGAAGCCTATATTATCAGCTATTTCCAACGCATAAGAACTTCCCGGGTTGCCTATCGTCAGCTTAAACAGAGGCAACATGTTTTTGGTATCGAACAGCATTGAAGCATTGATAACACCATCGGTTTTTGCGGCAAATTCTTTAATGTTGGAATAATGCGTGGTGACGGCGCCAAAAGATTTTTTATTATTAAGTTCTTGCAGCGTGGCTTCGGCTATCGCCCCGCCAAGTGTCGGCTCAGTGCCGCTGCCGAATTCGTCTATTAAAAACAGGGTGTTTTCGTTGGCGTTTTCAATGAAATATTTCAGGTTCAGCAGGTGCGAACTGTAAGTGCTGAGATCATTTTCTATGGATTGTTCGTCGCCGATCTCAATAAAAATATCTAAAAATATGCCGGCCTCGGAACCATCGGTGACAGGGATCAGAAACCCGCACTGTATCATGTATTGCAGCAAGCCGATGGTTTTCAGGCACACAGATTTTCCTCCGGCGTTCGGCCCGGAAATCACAAGAATCCGTTGGGCTGAATTCAACTGAATATCGTATGGAACAACTTTTTTATTTTTTTCCTTAAAATGTAAAAACAACAAGGGATTTACAGCTTTGTACCAGTTAATACCGGGGCTTTCCGCCAACAAGGGTTTTAAGGATTTTGTCTCGAGGGCAAAAAGCGCTTTTGCCCGGATAACATCAATTTCACCAAGAAATGCATAAGCATCAAGCATTTCGTCAATATCGGGCCGGATAAAATCCGTAAAGTCGATCAGGATTTTGATTATTTCTTTTCGTTCGGCGCTTTCGAGTTCACGCAGGCTGTTGTTCATCTCGAAGATCTCGGCAGGTTCAATGAAAACTGTTTGTCCGGTGGCAGATTCATCGTGAACAAAACCTTTGATTTTTCGTTTATTTGAAGCAGCCACAGGAATGACGCAGCGGCTGTTTCGCACCGTCATTTCGGTCTCGGGCTGGATGATATTTTCTTTTTTCAGGGTGAGCAAAATCTGGCGGGTGCGTTTTTCAATCTGCTGTTGAACGCTGATCAGGCTGCTGCGGATCTTTTTTAATTCCGGCGAAGCATCATCGCGGATACGGCCTTTTTCATCGAGGATGCGGGATATCCTCATGGTGACCCCGCTGTTTACCATAATCCCCGCAGCCAGGCCGTTGAGGCAGGGAAATTTTTCTTCCCGCTGTTTTAAATAATCAAGAATGTTTTGAATGGCAGCATAAGAAAGTTGCAGGCCTATCAGGGTTTCAATCTCGATAAAGGTTCCGGGTGTCCTGAGCCTCTTGAGTTCCGGGATGAGGTTGAGATAGTCATCCGAAGGAAATGCCTCTTCCGAAATCAGGATCGTTTTAAGTTCATCTGTAAGCATGAGTTGATGCTGAACATCCGAAAAAACATTGGAAAAAGAAATTTGATTTGCACGTTCACGCCCCATATCGCTCAGGCAATGCCCGGCCACATGCTGTTTTATCTTGTCAAACCCAATTTTTTTCTCGTAATTTTCAGAATAAATCACTGCCTGAATATTTAATTATTTGTAAGCTGATGGTACATTTTCTTATAAATATTTATGCCTTGATCTAATGAATATTCAGCCATGGCCTTACTTCTGATCGATTCGGGATGGAGTTGCAAAAGCAGGGAAATTTTCTCTATGACTTCATTGTAATTAGAATTTGTAAAATCCCTGACCAGCAATCCAGAGCCGGTCCTTTCGACAAATGTATCGATGTCGCCGACACCGCTGTTGGTAATAAAAGGGATGCCCATACTCATGATTTCCCCCATTTTTGTGGGAGAAGAAGCCATTTTCGAGTAAACGGGTTTAATAAAAAACAGTGCGATATGGCTCAACGAGAGCAACACAGGCATTTGTTCCCGACTTGCTTTGGTTATGATAATTTTTTTTGTATCGATATGCTTTGCTCTTGCCGTATCAAGGATTTTCTCCGGGCTATCATGTGTAATAAATAAAAATTTAGCATGGTCGTTTACCAGGCACAACTGTTTGAAGAAATCAAGCATTTCATCGAGCATATACCAGGTGCCGATCGAGCCGGAATATGAGATGATCAGGTCATCCGGATTAAAATGGAGTTGTTCAGAAAATGAGTTTTTTACTTTTTCATCAATATTTTTTTTCGAAAAAAAATCAGTGTCTGTGCAACAGGGAATAACTTCAATTTCCGGAGTTTTTTCTTTCAGGTTAAAATGGGTGGATATTTCTATTTTGGCCTTTTCCGTAAGGGTAACCACGTAGTCGGCGTGGATCAGAAAACTCAGTTCTTTTCTTTTAAAATACTTGTATATCGTTCGGTAAACCGGGTTATGGATATTCCACAGCCGGCCTTCCACGCGTTCATCAGCCCAGAACCCGCGCATGTCAAAAATAAATTTGGTGCCGGCTTTGCGTTTGAGAAACATCCCGACAAAAGCAGTTATATAGCTGCGGCAATGCACTATGGAAAAACCAAATTCGTTGTTTAACTTTCGGGCTTTTGATTTTAAGTGCCAGATGTCATACAATGTTGATAACACCGGCGGTTTACGGGTGTAAGGAATGGGATGCCACGCGATGCCCGATTGGTTTAATAAATCAGCAATCAGATGCTGTTGTTCCTGATAACGGTTTTTTTTCTCGCAACTTAAAATGTGAATTTTGTAACCATATTTTGTCAATCCCTGCAGGTACGGTATTATCTGTGATTGCCCCAGCGGATCGGTGAGGCCGTCATAAGTAATATAAAGTACATTAGATGTTTTAACCATGTATCAAGTTAAACATGAGGTGACAAAGTTATGAAAATAAAAAATAACCCCGTACCAAAAGCCGGGGTTGTATAAAAATCATAATACGGATTTTTCAAAAAGTGAATTATCCGGCCAGGGCGGCATATCAGCCGCAATGAAAATATTTCTCCACCAGGGCCAGCATATCATCTTTATTGTCTTTGAGTTTTGCCCGGAGTTCGCGGTCGTCAAATTTTTTCAGGTTGTGAACAATGCCGTCAATGATGTTTTGAGAAAAGACATCGTATTTTTTATAGATATCCGCCTGTTTTTCCAGCATTTCAGCAGAGCTCCAGCAGGAGAACGGCAAGGTTTCCAGGGATTTTAATTTTTCTTTGAATTCATCCGAAAAAATATTGGTATCGGCGTAGGTGCGGCTGGCATATTCCAGGCCGTTTTCCATCTCGAGGCCGTGTCTGGCGGCAACTGTAAGCCCTGCCAATAACAGATAAATATCAGCCGAGCCATCCGGTGCGCGGAATTCTACGGTTTGTTTATCGCTGAAATCATCAGTGGGTACACTCTCAAGAGGATTTGCCTTTTTGATCATATCATTAATGCCGCACCATCCAAGCGGTACTCTTACCAGTACCGAACGGTTCCGGTCGCCCCAGCAAATATTGGTGGGCGCTTCCTGATGCGGTACCAGGCGGAAATAGGAGGTGGGGTTGGTATTGCCAAAAGCCGTGAGTGATGGCGCCAATGATAAATATCCGGCGATGGCTTTTTTCGCGGTATCGCTGATACCACCGCCATTAACCATAACGCTCTTGCCGTCTTTGGTCAGACGGGTATGGATATGCATGCCGCTGCCTGCTTTACCAACCGTGATTTTCGGGGCAAACGTAATATTGACACCATATTTGTAAGCCAGGCTTCTAAGGATCCATTTGGCAATCACGAGCTGATCGGCAGACTCTTCAACGTCAACAGGTAAAAATTCGATTTCATCCTGTTCATAGTCCAGGTTGTTGATGGAAAAATTACCAACTTCTGAATGGGCGTATTTAACAAGGCCTCCGCATCGCACTATTTCCTGTAAAGCTTCCGTACGGAAATCTTCAAATTTGTTGTAGGGTGACGATTCGTGATACCCTCTCTGATCGGTGGCCCTGAAAAGTTCGTCTTTTTCGCTGATGATATAATATTCCAGTTCACCCATGGTTTCAAAGGTGAGGCCGGTTCTTTCTTTCAACACGTTATGGGCTTTATGCAAAATGTATTCGGGTGATGAGGCAAGAGGTTCGCCATCTTTATTAAAATAGGAACATAAAATATCGAGTGTAGGGATACTGCTGAACGGGTTCAGGAAGGCTGTCTTGAAGCGCGGGATCACATACAGGTCGCTGGATCCGGCTTCGATGTATGAGAACAGGCTTGAGCCATCGACGCGTTCTCCGGTCGACAAAACAGTATCCAGATGATTCAGGTTGTTGATCATAATATTCATGGTTTTCAACCTGTTGTCTCCACCGACATACCGGAAATTCACCATTTGAATATTTTTGTCCCGTATAAATTTAATCAAATCATTTTTTGTAAAATCCTTTGAAGGTTTGTTCAGATGCTGGATCAGCGGGTTGGGGCTTAGTTCTAAATAAGAGTTCTCGTTCATTTCGGTTTGTTTTGGTTAAAATTATTCCTCAAACTTAATAAATTTTTTTTAAAAACAAATTTCTTTTGAAAAAGAGTAATGATTTAAGTAAAACAGCGCTTGAAAAATCTAAAATTTGAAGAACTCAGGGCATGCGCACATTAATTTATTACCCTGATGTTGAATATTCCTCATCCCGCGAAAGAAGCGGGATTCGGAATGACAGGACGATTAGTTTAAGAACGGGTAAGGGGCGGCGGCTTATGCCGCCGCCCCTTACCCGCTACCCAATGCGACAAACAAACCTGTCATTCTGATCTGAGTGCAACGAAGCGAAGAATCTCAACAATTTATTTGCGTTTTCCCCTGTTAAAGATCTTTCGTAAAGACTGAATTTCTGGAAATAAATTATCTTTGTTATGAGTGAAAATTGCTGATTGATTTGAAAAAGAGGGGGACCTTGTATTTTATTGAACTTAAAAATGGTATTGAAATGATTCATGGGTCATGGAAAAATAGCAAATTAAAAACAGTGCTTTTTATTTTCATGTTTATTGAACTGCCATTTATTATTTCAGCGCAGGATGATATCCCCGATTCGCTTGTCCGTGAGAGGATTCAATACATCCAGGATCATCTGGATCAAGGCAGGACAACTGCCAATGTATGGTGGTACGGATGGCTGGGAGCCTACAGTGCGGCGACCATTGGTCAAGGCACAGCGTATTTTCTGAGTAACGATAAAGGAACGCGACAGGATATGGTGTTGGGCGCATCAACTACGTTACTGGGCGCTGCAGGGCAGTTAGTCATGCCATTAAATCCTGGCCGTAAGGCCGATATTCTGGCTCAACTTCCTGATTCCACGCCCGGAGAGCGGCTTAACAAACTAATTTATGCAGAAAAAATGTTTAAGGAAATTGCATCAAATGAAAAATTTGGAAGGTCCTGGAAAATGCATGTCATTTATGGTGCCGTGAACATAAGCAGCGGGCTCATCACCTGGCTTGGTTTTAAGCGGTCCATCTGGGCCGGACTTGGAAATTTTGCCTTAAACACCGTCATTTCTGAAGCTCAGATCTGGACTCAGCCAACCCGGACGATGAAAGATTATCAAAACTATTGCAGAAAATACCAATCAGGAGTAAATCCGCTTTCATACAAACCGAAACCTGTATTTTATGTGAGCGCCTGCCCTGATGGAATTGCCATAAAAATGGTGTTTTGAATCCACTTTGAATAGTGTAAATTTTCTGGTTGCAAAAAAGCTAACGAAAAAAAAACCTGAAAATTTGAGATTATATGTTGAACTTCGCTGAGATTGACAATTTGAATAAGTTAAAATTTTGTTTAAGACCGCTTCAAGTCCTTTAGCTACAAGTATTACAGAAACAATAGAAATTTTTTCATCATTCGATATATTTTTTGTATTTTTGCGGTCCTGAAAATACCATCTCTTCGTAGCTCAGCTGGTAGAGCAATTGACTCTTAATCAATGGGTCCGGGGTTCGAGTCCCCGCGAGGAGACCTTCGAGGACAATTTAGTTTTTTTACTGAATTGTCCTTTTTTATTTCTCCCGAAAGGCTTGTTAATATTGCTTATCAGTTCAACAACTGCATTTACTCTTTTGGTTCGATAACGATTTTTGTAAAAGGAAATTTTTTCCGGAAAAATCGAACCAATGATCCGTTGCTTCACGTCTGGCGAGGAATCCAGATAAATTGACGGTAGGCTTTCAAGAAAGTTGTAACTGAAAACCAACTGGGTCTGAATATCTTTGTTGTTGTATGCCAAATCCTGTTTTTTTTCTGTAAGGGAAGGAACTACATCCACCTTCGGACACAGGCCTTTAATAGATCTGAACTCTGATGGTTTTGCACTTGTCAGCGGACAAAAAGGGACAAATAATGTGTATGATTCTTACTTGTTAAGCATGAATGCCTCCGGACAAACCGGATGCGAAATTGATACGTCCTTTACAAGAACAACTTATAATTTGGCCAGGTATAGCCTTCCAGATACATTATCTAATCTCACCGCTACCGATACCACCATTTTGCACTATTCAACAAACCCAACATACGATTCAATTTGCCCCCTGACTTTGAAATCTGCTAAAAATGCCTGGAAAAACTTAGATTCTTACAAAGTAAAATCAGGAATAAATATATATCCCAATCCTACGAATGGAAAAATTCAGATTGAATTAAACGGCATGGAAGACGGGATTTTCGACATCACTATTTTTGATCTCTTGGGAAAAATAATGTACCAAAATAATTTCTCTAAAATTGGTAATATGAGTTTCTCATATGATTTTTCAGGTTATAATAGGGGCGTGTATTTAATACGAATTAATTCTGAAAATAATAATTATACTACAAAAGTCATAGTGGAGTAATTTCTATACGATTACGCCTCAGTAAAAAAATATAAATTAGAAACAAACCCCGCCACAAGTAGCGGGGTTTGTATTTTTTAGCTTTTCAATAAAAATTTAATACTTCTAAAACTTCGATTTCGCTGAGTATATTATCATTGGCATGAAATACAAAAATTATTCTTCTTTTAATATAACGAGATATAATGCAATTAAATAAGCTAATGATATTAAAACTGAAAACAAATATAACCAGCGATATTTACTTTTCAAAAACAAACGTGGTATGCAAGAAAAAAATGAAAAAATTGAAATAGAAAGCCCTATAATCGTTTCTAATCCATTTTTTGTTTATTCCGGTCATAGTGACCCCCCATTCCGGGATACTGACCCCCCTCTATCAGAGGTCCAGTTTTTTAAAGAACATTTTAAAGAACATCGAGAAGATGCAAATTTATCTTTTTTTTCGT